>Ga0187857_10000125_pt1 | contig 94466 bp, 91 predicted proteins | sample June2016WEW_8_10_FD_132984 | JGI IMG/M metagenome (GOLD analysis project Ga0187857, IMG submission 132984) | Peatland microbial communities from SPRUCE experiment site at the Marcell Experimental Forest, Minnesota, USA - June2016WEW_8_100 | ecosystem: Environmental > Terrestrial > Soil >... | reverse complement strand
GCTTAATGAGAAGTCCCCTCGCGTGTATGGAGCAAGACCGGTCTATCGACCGCGCTTCGGATATCCGACCGATTGTGCCAGAATGATTTTCTGATCCGCTCTTAACTTCATGGCCTTAGAGAGCACCGGTTTATCTATATATGCGCGCACGACTGTTACCAACCCGGCGGAGGCGCAATAAAGATACACATTTTCGCTTATGAACCCCGTGTCCGCCGCCGCATACATTTCTTTTACCTGATCCGAAGCGGAACTCATCCTGGAATTATCAGCCACATATATAAGATTGACTGCAGCCTCTTTGACATAGTCCTGCTTACCAGTCAGCCCTCGCATGTCTCCTGCGACGATCATTTTCAACGAGTGTGATTTCGCTTCATAGAGGTAAATACCGCTGGAGGTAGCAACATAAACGTCAATTTCCTGTTTATTCATTGCAGAAGGCGCTGTCCGCTTACCTGAATCAGGACGACTGATTCCGGCAGCAGCCCAGAGCATATTTGAAAGAATATTCTCCGGCAAGGTCTCCGAGCTGAATTCACGGGAAGAGCTTCTCTTTGCCAGAACCTCCATCAGAGGATTGCCGGTAATTTGCGGCTTCGTAAGCTGAATCGATTTCTGTTCCTGCGCCATGGTGATATTCGGTCCCATGGCCGGGATGATGATGATAGAAGCCAGAATAACGGCTACAATTTCTCGTGTGATGATTAAGGCCCTTTTTCTCAATTTTGTCTTCATAGGTGTAATCTCCTTCTTTTAGTTTTTCAGCGTCACAGTGATCATTTCACTGGCCACTACAGTTATTATATAATTTTTCTCGTCGACTTTGGAAAACATTTGTGAAGATATCTCCCTTCGGTCGATATGTCACCTTAATAATTAAATGATGTACTTAGTTGATTACGTCCCGATTGTTTTCAGCGCCGTCATCAGAGTTTGAGCGTGATGGCAGGTGCCTAGCAGTAAAAAAACCGGCAAAGGATACAAAAATAGTAATCACGGCTATCGTGAATGTGAGTGATTTACCGCGCCACAAACCGACAAACCAACGCCGGAAGTCGTCCGCAAGCACAGCTGCCTTTCCGCCGTAGACTTCCAGATCATGTTTATAGATCTTCGTATTTTCCGGCATAATCGGATAAACAGTGCCGCCTATTATTTGATAACCAAGTGCGCCGCTCGAATCATTATCGGCTGTCTGATAAATGAATATTGCCGTACCCAGACCAACCAGCAGAATTATCGCGCTTATCAGATTAATGCATATGCGCAAATCTGCGCTTTTCCATTTCATGTTACGCCTGTTTTCGCTGTTATATCCCTATAAGATATCTCCTTGCCTACCAACCAATCATCCTGCTTCCAGAAACTTATCTTAAATAAGTCCTTCATGATACCTCAGTAACTTTTGAAAACACCCGACGGGAGCGGTATCCGGCGCAATTCGTTCTTTGGAGACAGTATAAGAAGAAATGCCTCGTGTGTCAATGAGTCATTGGCCACATAGAGATATATAGTATTCTGATGCTAGTGGAACTATATAGGAACAGAGGTCATTTCAGGCGCGTCGAATCCACAAATCCTTTTCTGATTGACGGATTAAATGATTTCTATGTGTTGAGAAGTGCAGACGCCGGATAACCGGAAATATAAAAACGCCTATTCTCTTATCGCCTGACTTGTGCTAGAAAATTTATGAATATCATATCCGGCCCCGCAGGCTTAAACGGCGGGCAGCGGGCAATTGAAAAGGATTCTCTTAACGTGAAATTTCGCTCTTACGACAGCGTCGAAAAAATTGAGTGCGAGACAGAAATTAGCAGCGCTGCTTCAAATACTATCCATGATTTCAGTCTCACATGGGAGCCATACGTGGACGACAAGGTTATATGTCAAAAGGACAGAGATTTTAACTACCGCTGTTTCGAATGGGATAGAATAATCAATATGTCGCAGAGTTCCGTGTTCATTGACAAATGCTATGCAGCGTATACCGGCACACGGCTGGACGGTTTGCTGTCTTTCAGGCATCAACGCAGGCTGTACCTGGATTTTTTTGCCACGGCTCCCTGGAATTATTACGGCACCGCCGGCAGAATGCGGCGAATAGGATCCGGCCTCGTTTATTTCACTATTAAGACGAGCCTCTCTCTATCTTTGCATGGAGAATTTGTCCTTTATGCACTGGGCGGATCTGAGCAATATTGCGAAAGGATCGGAATGCTCCCTACAGGTGACTACAAGTTCGGCCTGAAAAAGTATCATATGTCAAAAGATAAGGCAGCGACTTTCGACAGAAGGTTTCGGAAGTACATCATTAGCTGATGGATTGTAGTCGCTCACTTGCAGCTTTAGTTGGGGGTCAACATATCGGCCCAAGTTTATGTCTGGAAATGTTCACCTATATGGTATAATCTATCAGACAGTAGAATATTTTTCTTCTTATGAAGGATATTGAAACCGGTCAGCCATTTTCAGCGCCTCATCTCTTATACAACGAATCTACGAAGGAGTTTCGTACAATCGACTTACTTATACTCATACAGGGATAGAGACCAGATTCAGTATCTCCAGATTAATCGGTAATTAAGGAGCTTTCAGATATGAGAGATAAAGACAAGACGAAAGAGCAATCGACTGAAAAGTCAAGAGATATACGCAAGCCTGATTCCACAATAGGGGCTGGTAAAGCACAGAAGGCTCATGCTGAAAGATTGCAGAAGGGAAATGCTGCACCCCGCATTCTGATTGTCGAAGACTCATCGAAGATTCTGAAGCCCCTGACAGATATTCTTGCTAATCACGTCTATCAGGTTCGCCATGCCGCAAGCGGACAAGCGGCGCTGAAATTAGCGGCAGAAGAAAAACCAGATCTGATCCTGCTGGATACGCAATTGCCGGACATGGAGGGCCACGAGGTCTGCCGTCGTTTGAAATCCAACAAGAAGAGTCGTATGATTCCCGTTATATTCATTGGCCTCCTTGACGAAGCATCCGTCAAGATCAAAGGCTTCGATGCCGGGGCCATCGATTACATCACCAAGCCGTTCCGGCAGGCAGAGGTCTTGGCTAAAGTCAAAACACATCTGAATCTGCGGCGCCTGCAAGATCAACTGGATGCGCAAAATCTCGAACTCCAGCAAGAGACGAACATCCGCAAACAGACGGAAGCTGCGCTGCGTCAAGCAGAGCGACTGGCGTCCGATGCCATTGATTTTATGCCTGATGCTACATTTGCTATTGATCGGGAGGGGATAGTCATCGTATGGAACCGCGCCATGGAAGAGCTTACCATGGTCAAGGCGGAGGATATGCTTGGAAAAGGGGATCATGAATATTCGCTGCCGTTTTACGGGACCCGGAGACCGAAACTGATTGATCTGGTACTTAAAGCAGATGCGGCAATCGAGAAGCAATATCTCTTTGTCAGGAGACGGGGCGGGGCTCTTCTGGCTGAAGCAATGGTAACACTAAACGAGGAAAATGTTAAAGTCTGGGAAAAGGCGAGCCCCCTCTATAATGAGAAGGGCGACATCGTCGGCGCCATTGAGTCGATTCGCGACATTACCGAACACACGCTGACCGAGGAATCCCTGCGCCGGGCCGAGGCCGAATATAGAGGCATTTTCGAAAACGCGCAGGAAGGCATTTTCCGTTCAACCATCGAAGGGCGGTTCATTATAGCTAATCAGGCGCTGGCATCCATGCTCTATTACAGCTCTCCCAAAGAACTCCTGAACGCCATCACTGATATTCCTCATCAGCTCTATGTTAATCCGGATGAGCATGAAGTATTGAAGCAGATGATTAAAGACTATGGTCCCACGAAAGGATTTGAGACACAGTATTACCGGAAGGATGGCGCAAAGATATGGGTTTCAGTCAACATGCAAGCCGTCAGCGATACAGACGGTCAGATGCTGTATTACGAAGGCATCATAGAAGATATTACGGTGAGTAAAAAAGCGGAAGAAGAACGCAAGTGGAATATTCAGCGGTTACGTCAGACAGTGCAGGCAACCATCCAAGCCATGGCCATGGTAGTGGAAGCGAGGGATCCATATACGGCCGGCCACCAGAGACGTGTATCGAACCTTGCCCTCACCATTGCCACGGAAATGGGCCTTTCACGTGAGAGGATAGACGGAATCCGCATGATGGGCGCTATCCACGATATAGGCAAGATATCCATTCCTGCCGAGATACTCAGCAAACCTACGAAACTTAACGACATGGAATTCGGTCTGATAAAAGCGCACGCGCAGGCCGGCTACGACATATTGAAGGAGATAGATTTCCCCTGGCCGGTCGCAGAAATTATACTTCAACACCATGAAAAGCTAAACGGTTCAGGATATCCCCAGGGGCTGAAGGGTGATGAGATTCTTCTTGAGGCAAGAATTGTGGGCCTTGCCGATAAGGTGGAAGCCATGGCATCGCACCGTCCGTACAGGCCGTCCCTGGGCTTGGAAGAAGCCCTGGCAGACGTCTACGAGAATAGAGGCACCCTCTACGACGCTGACGCAGTGGATGTCTGCATGAAACTTTTCCATGAGAAGCATTATCAGATGAATGGATGATGACAGCTCGTTGCGATATTCAGCTTGCTGCGAGGATTGTATTTTGGGTAGTACGGGAAGGAAGAGATCACTTAGTTCTACAAAGTCTTAACCTGTTTGAGCCAGCAAAGTTGAAGACTACCGATTAAAAGTCATTAATTGTAAAGGTCTTTATTGAGACCATTTTTCTGGCGATTAAAAGAGAGGGGTGCCAATTTTGTGGCGAGCAGGGCTTCGCCTTGCACCCGAAAAAGAAGATTAGCTGATTTAAAAACTGATGACATCTGTTGATTTCCTAAAGAAAGATTGAGTCTACCGAAAGACCTGATAAATCTCTCTTTCAAGAAGTCCTGTTGTAGATGGACTTTGAAATATCGCCAAGACCAATTAATCAAGCCACATTAGTTCTAGTACTTCGCTTCAATCTCTTTAATCAAATCGAATAGTCTCTGATTTACGGGCGTAGGAACATTGTACTGTCTCCCCAGGGAGATCACCTTGCCGGCAAGCATCTCCACCTCTGTTTTCCTGCCGGCCTCCACATCCTGAAGCATGGAAGTTTTCCCCTGCGGGTTGAGACCCAGGAGAATTTCATTAAACCTTTTGATATCCTCATGAGTGAGATTTACTTGCGCCTTTTCAGAAAGTCTGATGACCTCCCGCATGGCCGATTCCATCAGGTTTCTGGCCTCCTGAGAGGTTTGAAATACCAGGTATGGCGCGCGGAGTACGGCTGATGCCTGATTGATCCCGACATTGATCATGAACTTCCACCACATGACGCGCATCATATCAGGAGGCGTTTCACAGATGATCCCCGCCTTGTCGAAGAGGGCCTGAATACGCTTAACACGGTCTGTAAGGAATGTGTTTTTTGCCTCCCCAAAGAATATTTTTCCCTGGTTGCTGTAATTCACACGGTTTCCTTCCCGCAGGGCATCAATGCCCACGGACACGGCATACAGAACCTTTTCCATACCGTAGACGGCTCCAATACGCTCCTCGCTCTCTATGCCGTTCATGACAGATATGATGGCTGTTTCCGCCCCCACCCTGTTTCTCATGTCCCGTATACCGTCATCCAGGTGATGGTATTTTACAGCGACTATAATAAGATCGGAAGGGGCCGACAGATCTTCCGGCGGGACAGCGGGAATGAAGTAGCGCTTGCTGTTGACGATGAGACCCTCTTTGCGAAGCCGCTCAAAACGCTTCCCTCCGGCAACAAATGAGACTGAGTGCATATCCATATCATAGAGGAGACCGCCGTAGGCGGCTCCCAATGCCCCTGCCCCGATAATGGATATTGTCTCGATCAATGGTTTCATGTTCTTTCTTATAGTCCGCTCACCATCACAATGACGGCATCTGTTTTACGTTCAGCGCTTAGACCGCCTGAACATCACGTTCCATATTTGAGGCTGGAGCTCCGGAGAAAATATTTATCTCGCTAATCTTCAATAATGGCTACAGGACGGCACCAGCCCGCCGAGGCCCGTTTTATCTTTACGGGAAAACAGCAAACACTGAACCCGTTGGATTGTCCTATGGCGCTGAAGTTGGCCATCTTCTCCATGTGGCAATATCCCATGTCTATGCCGGCGAAGTGGGCCTCCCAGATGACCTCGCGATTACCCGTCTCTTTGAATTCCCGGGCCAGATAGGGCAGAGGACGATCCCAACTCCAGGCATCTATCCCCACAACACGCACGCCTTTCTCAATAAGAAACAGGGTGCTTTCACGGTCCATGCCCGCTCCCCTGGTAAGATACTCTGGCCTTCCCCAGGCCTCGTCTGCGCCTGTCCAGATGAGGACTATGTCGAGAGGCTTAATCTCGTAACGGATTCGCTCCAGTTCCTTCTTGACATCCGCTACGGTGATCCTCTCACCGTCACCCTTGTGGCGGAGGTCAAGGAGGACGCTGCTGCTGAAACACCACTCTAGAGGCACCTCGTCGATAGTTATGGCTGCCTTTCCCCGATCCATTGTGGGGTGGTAGTGATAGGGGGCATCCAGGTGAGTCCCGCTGTGCGTCGTGAGAGTGATGAACTCGAGAGCCCAACCCACACCTCCGGGGAGATGGTCTTTCCGGATGCCGGGGAAGAAGTCGAGCATCTGGTTGGCTCCCATGCCGTGATCGATGTAGTCGATCTTCGGAATCATAATCGGCGGATCCGATGGCAGGCCAGATTCGATACTGATACTCAGGTCAACGAAGCGTTTCATTGGAGTATCTCCTTGGATGATAGTTGGTCGTCCTAGTGTTTTTTCTTCACTCTGAAAATTTTCCGCCGTCGTTATTACCGTGGACTCTCCGGCTTTGGGGCAGGTGTTTGCGGGACTGCCCGTTTTTCCATAGCCTCCCGTTGTTTGTCCGAATACTTCATCACCTTTTCTACCCCCATCTCGTCCGGTGACAGCCATTCACATTTCCCTGTATAATGGTCACATGCAAGCCCGGTAAGACTATTGGTAATATGAAAAAACTGGTATCTGTTCGCCATTCCGTAAATGAAAATAGCCAAGGCAAACAAAACAAGAACCGCTACTCTAAAAAACTTTTCAAATTTCATGTAAGCTCCTTTCATGGATGTTAAACTATTTATTATACATCGTCAGCATACTTCCATTGCATGTCCCACTGCGATAAACGCTTTTTTGCTCAGCTGTTCATTCGGTGACGAATCTTTCATCGCCTTTCCATCATCAGGGAATCGAGGATGCCGCAGGTGTGATAATTAGGGGTTTCAAAAAGATCCTCTGATTTTTCGTTCTGTCAATTACCGATCCTGAATATCCTGACGCCGCAGGGTTCAATATCAATCTCAATGTCACTAACTTGCGATTCATACTGGTCTTCGCTAATTCTGTCCTCCATCCGTATTTGTTTTGTATTGTTTGAAAATGACGAAAGGTCAACCTGTAAATGATAGCCATTATGAACGTCGAGATTTGCAAAGATCAGATAGCCTTTGTCCAATTCTTTACTCAGGCGACGCAAGGCACCCAGCACCGCGCCGTGGCCGTTGTCAATAAATTCCAAATTCCCGTCCTGATGAAATACGGGTGATTCCGTAAGCACACGGTTAATATTTCTTATGCCTTCAGCTATATATAAATTGTCCTTGAATTTATATTTTTCTTTCCTGCCGATAAAATCTATTTTTTCAGGATGCCCATATTCAACCCCCTGGACTATACCGGTCTGCCCCGTACCCATGAGAGTTGTAATCGCATAGCGCGGCACAGCAGCCTCGGCCTTGCCAAAAAGCTCGGCTGGGGCGCCTGTATCATGCGTTGTGATAGGCATATGAAAACGCACCTTCCGCCCTATGTAATGAATGTAATTTAGGTAACTCCGAAGATTATAGGCATAAGGGTATTCCCACTGATTGGCAAGAAAGAGATTGATTTGCCCTTCAGCAGCCTTTTTCATAATCGTATTGGAATCTGTAAAGTACTCGGCCATAATAACGAGGGTTGGGTAGACTCCGCGCAGGTCTTCAAGGAGGCTCGCAACAAACCCTTCGTGGCTTGAATGCAGGTTGTCGAGGCGGATCATGCCGCCCGTAAGCTGGGCGAAATGGGACCAGAACAGGGAATATTTTTTCATATAATCCCAGATGTCGCTGCGGATATCAGGATGGGGATGGTCATAATATATTTTTACAAGGTCCCCCCATTTCAGCCAAGAGTTCATATGCCAGCAGCCTGCACGATTCAGTCCGTCTTTCTCGCTCTTATCAGGAACTATCCACTCCGGGCACATCTGCACCATTTTGCTCCTGACCCCTATGTGATTAAAGACGAGGTCAAAACAAAGCCGGATTCCCAGTTCTTTCGCTTTTTCAACAAATTTTTCAAAGTCACGAAACCCGTATCTGTTCTCTTTTCCGCTGTAGGATTTGTCAATGGAAAATAGATCGTGAGCTGAATAGGGGCTTTCAGAAATATCAAGGCTGGTAATGGGCAGAAGATGAACAGCATTAAACCCAAGCCCTGCGATGTGGGGCAGAAGCTCAATCCAGTCGCTGATGGTGCCTGAGATGGGTATTATCATGGTGTACATCCTTATATCCTTCAAAGCCTCCGGATCCACGATCACATGGCTGAAAGGAACCCTGTCCCAGTACCAGGTTTTGCCGTCATCGAGAGAATATTTTAATTTGAATTTGTAGCTGCCGCAGAGCCTTACTTTGTGTGACAGGCTATAGATATTGTCCTTTTCCTGCTTAAATTCGAGCTCGCGCCATTCATCCTCCGGGCAGTCGATATTCGTATATAGAAAAACTTTGGCACGGTTATTTTCCTGCTGGAATTCGACTTCCAAATGGAGGTCGTCATTCTGATAGACTCTAAAAAACTCATCGGGAACGACGGGGAAGGAGCGGCGCAAGAGACCTTCTTTGCCTATCCTCATATTTCGGGACTTGAGCTCGGGAATTTCAAAAGGAAGGAAAGATGGCTTTGCATCCATAGTTCAGATCCTGACCTAGATATCCGTAATTATCAAGAATGCAACTACTAACATATAAAACCCTGCATATCAACAGTGTTGAAGATATTGTTGTCTCTTGACATACAATCGGCTTTCTTCTATATATCAACAGCGAAACGACGAGTCTTCACCGAATGAGATTAAACTTAATGAACTGGTTAGTGTGACGGGATATGAGGTATTGGCATAGTGGACGCCAAGCCTGATATCAGCAGTTGCCGCGTCAAGGAATTTCCAAATGCCCATTTATGAATTTGAGTGCAGTCAATGTAAGACCGTGTATGAACGATTGATGAAGGTCGACGAAAGATACGATGTCCTGGAGTGTCCGTCATGCGGGGCAAAAAAGCCCAAAAAGTTAGCTACCGCATTCCGAACCCACGCCTGGTCGACTTTTCTCGATAACATGGAAAAGAAGATCAGTCCCCATAAATTCAAGTAACAGGCATTTTTCCAACACCGCCTGTAGGTCTTGCTATGCGTCGCCTGAAAACAAATTTATTCCCAATGTGGAGCGCTGTTTTATTGGAGATTCTGTTCCGACCCTCTGCCGCCGGCAATGGTCTCGATAATTTCCCGTCCGTAGAGTCTTATCTTTTCCGGAGAAAGTATCTCTGTCTTCCTCAGTATTTCCATGGAAGATGCCTCGGATCTTGCTAAGTCAAGCAGGGCCTGATCGGGTAATATCCTGAAGCGCGCCATGTTTGTCTTCTTTGCCTTCTGGAAACGCCACCAGTAAAGGTTCAGCAAGTTATGCTTCTGTTGCGCTGAAAGGGACTCGTACCCCTTGATACCTTTGCATCCCTGAGGATTGAAGAGTTTCTCATTCCATGTCACAGCCGCGATCTTGTCAAAAGCCCTTGCCGCTTTTCTCTTTAGACCGCTCAACTGGATCTCAGACTCAAGCCTCCGATACAGGGCCGTGAGGTGTACCGTGTCCTCTACGGCATAGTGTATCTGTTCTTCCGTCAGGGGGCGGGTTTCCCATTTGGAACGCTGCATTTTCTTATCTTTCTTGAGTTCCGTGCCGAGATACTGGCTTATCAATGTTGAGAGAGCAAGATGGTGACAACCGAGGATGGATGCAGCCTGATGTGTGTCAAAAATATTCTTGAATTCGAAACTGTAGTCCCTTTTTAGAAGCCGGATATCGTTATCACCGGCGTGCATAATTTTGAGGATGGCAGGATCTTTGAAAAACGTTCCCAAGAAGGAAAAATCAAGCTTGCCCAGAGGGTCGAAGAGGTAAGTCATTCCCCCCGCATCTATCTGGATTAAACAGAGGACTTCGCGAAAATATCTGAAGGAATCATACTCTGTATCAACACAGATAATGGACGCGTTGCCGATATCTTCTTTTGCCCCATCCATTCTTGTCTGCGTATCGAGCCAGACCCATTGGTGATTCATTTCCATGCTCACTTCCTGTGCGCTCTTGCCATCCAAGAAACAACTCTTAACTGAAGGGAGGCTCAACCACGAATTGCCGCGAATGTCAAGCTAATTAACTTTTCCAATTGACAAGCTAATTTGCTTTGGCTTATAGTGCGCCTTCTAAAAAAGCGGGCTCCTGTTCTCTCTTGATAGTCGATAGGATCCAAAAAACCGCCGCAAATGCAGGAACCCTGCGTAAGGAAAACCGCATGAAGTATGCCAAATCAGATTTAACGCGTGGATACGCGAATAAGATTCTCAATATCGATCTTCATAACGGAGCGATAGATGTGCAAAGCCTCGATCCACGCGCACGGGATTATTTCGTCGGCGGGAGAGCCCTGGGCTTATATCTACTCTACAGGCGAGTAAGCCCGAATACGAGCGCCTACGCTCCGGAGAATCCATTGATCTTTTCCCCGGGGCCACTGGCGGGTGTTCCCAATTTCCCGGGTACGAGCAAATGCATGGCGCTCTCTATGTCCCCACACACAGGAATTCCGGGGGTATCGAATTTCGGCGGACATTTCGGGGCTCACATGAAATTCGCCGGGTTCGACGTAATTGAGATCACGGGAAAATCGGAAAAAGACGTTTTTATTGTTATCGATGGGTTTAAAAATGAAGTAACGATTATTGAAGCGCCGAAGATAGAACAAGTCTTTGCGCTGGAGAAATTTATTGCCGATAAATTTACAGAGGAAGGCTATGACAAGAAGAACATAGCCTTTGTTACAACCGGCGTAGGCGCGGCCAGTACGACATATGGATGTATCAACAGCCATTATTATGACCCTACGAAGACGACTGACGGCCAGAAGGGGTTTTTCAGGACAAAGCAGGCAGGCAGAACCGGCCTTGGCTCGGTGATGATCGACAAGAAAATACGGTCCGTCATCATCATGGCGGAATATCCGCACGGGGAAAATCCATATGGCGCAGCAGACTGGGAAAAGGCGAAAAAGGCGGGATCGAGACTTTCCAAGGTTATAAGGGAGGTTGATCCGGTATCACTTAAAATGTACCGTAAGGGAAGTGCGGGGCTAATCAGTTTCATGAACAAAGAAAATTACAGGTCTCTGCCTGTGAGCAACTACCAGTATGGTTCCGATCCCAGAGCGGAACAGATCAGCGGCAAATTTTACGCTGATAACCTCTTTGATCATAGAGGTATGGACGGGTGCTACCCAGGCTGCTCTCTGCGGTGCACCAAAGGCGGCTGGGTTACCCTATCGGTCGGTGACCAAAAAGGCAGGAAGGTCTGGGTCGACGGACCAGAATATGAGACAGCATGCGGTTTCGGCTCAAATTTAGGCATATGGAATGCTGAAACCGTCATGGAAGCAAACTGGCATTGCGATAACTTCGGAGTCGATACCATAACTGCCGCTGTTATCATCGCCTTCTTGATGGAGTGCTTCCAGAGGGGTTATCTCACGAAGGATGATACGGGCGGTTTGGAACTCACATGGGGAAATGAAAAGGCGGTGCTTGGTTTTCTGCGCCAGATTAGCAGCGGCGAGACGGAGTGCGCGAGAGAAGCGGGAAAAGGGATGCTTAGCTTGCTGGACTGGGTTTCCCGCAGGTATGTCAAAAGAACGGACCGCGAAAATCCCAAGGAGGAACTCATGAAATTTGCCATGCAGGTGAAGGGCCTTCCATTTTCTCTTTACAGGACGCACAGGTCTCTGTCCATGCAGGCGTCATATGCGGCGGCCAGTGATATAGGGGCGCATCACGCAGCGGCATGGCTGATTAAAGCAGACCTCCTCGGCGCCTTTCCTTCTTTCAAAGACAAGGCTAAAGCCCTTATAACCTATCCGAGGGTTCGTCTAGGCAATGACAACCTGGGTCTCTGCAAGCTCCCTTGGGTGGACGTATTCAATCCGGATTCGGAAAAAATGAAGAACACCGACATATACATAAACCCGGCCTCACAGGAGATGTATGCGGAATTCTATAACGGCATGCTGGGTGCGGATCTCACATGGGAGAAGATCTATGAGCGGACAGACAGGGACATAAATTTGCAAAGGGTCATGAATGCCGTGATCTTCGGTGAAAAAACAGGCGAGCATGACTGGGTGCCTGACCGGGCAATAGGGCCTACAGATGATGATCTCTATGATGCCGAAAAGGATTTCCACGATGGGGAGGTAAGCAAGATATTCGGGAAGCCTCTCGAAGACGTAGAGAAGATGCATACGAAAGATAAGAGGGAAATCCTGATGAACTTCAGGAGAGAACAGCTGCAAGAATTGATACGGACGTACTATAGCGAGCGGGGCTGGAATGCGAACGGGGTGCCGAAAGTGGAGACCCTGAAACAGGTCGGGTTATGGGAGTTTCTCAATAAAGAAACACAAATGAAAATTACCGAAATGAATAGCTGAACATATACATAAAGTGTACGTTATTGTCATCCCTCCTTGCCCCGATCCAAACTAATCATTACGGACAAGGGGGGATGCCTTTTAAAGGAGCAGCAACACTTTTGCGAAAGCAGAACATAAGAAATATTGTTATCATTGCCCACGTTGATCACGGCAAAACGACCCTCGTCGATGCCATGCTCAAGCAAACGGGCACCTTTCGGGAGAATCAGGAGATCGCAGAGCGGGTGATGGACTCTATGGATCTCGAGAGGGAGCGGGGGATTACCATCATGGCGAAGAATACGGCCATATGGTACGACAACATCAAGATCAATATCGTCGATACGCCCGGTCATGCTGATTTCGGAGGTGAGGTTGAACGCAGCTTGAATATGGTCGATGGGGCAATTCTGCTGGTCGATGCCAGTGAAGGACCGCTTCCGCAGACACGATTCGTTGTTAAGAAAGCCCTCGCCAGAAAACTGCCCATTGTGGTCGTCATTAATAAGATCGACCGCGGTGACGCCCGGATCGAAGAGGTCATTAATGAGGTTTACGACCTATTTATCGATCTCGATGCGAATGAGCGGCAGATCGAGTTTCCCATACTCTATACCAACGCAAAACGGGGCATTGCCCATCTGAAGCCGCAAGATCAATCGGAAGATCTCAAGCCCCTGTTTGACGCGATCTGTTCCACCATACCCGGTCCTGCTGCCGATGATGCACAGGTTCCCCAGTTTCTGGTTACGAACCTCGATTATGATCCCTATGTGGGGCAGATCGGTATCGGGCGCTTGATCAACGGCAGTCTCGCGATGAACCAGACATATGCTCTTTGCGGAGAAAATGCGATCACACAAGGAGTCAGGTTCTCCGCCCTTTATACATTTCACGGTTTGAAGAAAAAACAGGTGGATGTCGTCGAGGCCGGTGACATAGTCGCTGTTGCCGGCGTCGAGGCTATCAGTATCGGCGATACGATTACATCACAGGACAATCCCATGCCGCTTCCCCGGATACTTATAGATGCGCCGACCGTCTCCATGATCTTTTATGTCAACAACAGTCCCTTTGCCGGCAGGGAAGGGAAGTATCTCACGACGCGTCATCTCCTTGAACGTTTGGAAAAGGAGAGTTTCCGGAACGTGGCGCTGAAACTCAAACTGTTGGAGCGCAAGGACGCCTTCGAGGTCTGCGGCCGGGGAGAGCTGCAGATGGCCGTGCTGATCGAGACCATGCGACGGGAAGGCTATGAGCTCATGGTATCGAAACCAAACGTCATCACGAAAAAAGAAAACGGCAAGATCCTTGAGCCCGTGGAGCGCGTTTTTATCGACATCCCCGAAGGGTTCGTCGGCATTGTGACGGAAAAACTATCGGTGAGAAAAGGACGCATGGTCCACTTGATCAATAAGGGAAGCGGCCGGGTCAACCTGGAGTTTCTTGTACCCTGCCGCGGCCTCATCGGTTTCCGCAGCCATTTTCTGACGGATACCAAGGGGGCGGGTGTGATGAATACGCTCTTTGAAGACTATCAACCGTGGTTCGGGTCGATCCCGCAGCGCGCAAGCGGCACTCTTCTGGCCGATAGAAACGGCAGGGTTACGACCTATGCCAGCCTGGCCATGGTGGACCGCGGTGAACTCTTCGTTGAGGTGGGAACCGAGGTGTACGGCGGGATGATTATCGGCGAACGCAATCGCACCGGTGATATGCCAGTGAATATTACCAAGGAAAAGAAACTCACAAATATAAGGAGTTCGACGGCGGAAGCGACCGTGACCTTAAGGCCGCCGCGCCCGCTCTCCCTGGATCAGTCCATTGAATTTATCGCTGAGGATGAACTTGTGGAAATAACTCCGCAGCACATACGCCTGCGGAAGATGGAGCTTGATCCCAATAAACGGGGATCGAAGCGTAGGGAAGATGATAAAGATTAGACGTCGGAATGCTTGAGAACAGTCTTGCGTCGGAACCCACGCCATGACGGTGGAAATCAGATCGGAATGTTTCTCGAACGCATCATGAGCGGGTTCATCTGGTCGCACAACAACAAGAGAGCATCCTTCGAGATGGGCCGCCTCCAGCTTTTCCTGTGTTCCCCCGGCAGGGCCCTCCCGAGCCGACAACCAGGTAAGTTGGGTCCAGAAAATCCGGTCCCACCTTGAATGTCTACACCTTCAGCCCGCGCTTTCTCAGCGCCATAACGATGTCCAGGGTCAGGGACGTCTTTCCCATACCGATTTGTGTGCCCGCTATGACAATACGGGGGCAGTCCATTATCAGTATTCCACTCCCTTTTGTCCTTTCCATCCGTCTTGAAAACTGTGTTTGACCATGCGCATGTCCGTTACCGTGTCGGTTATGGATATCAGCCCTGCCGTGGCGTTCCGGCCCGTCATGACGACGCATATGCCGGGGGGTCCTCGCAGGACGGCTTCGATCACTTCTCCCTCGTCCAGGAGTCCCTTTCCGATGGCGGTGCATATCTCATCGAGAATGACAAGATCGTATCCGCCTGACGAAAGGGCTTGCGCAGCCAGTTTCAGGCCTTCCGCAGCGGCCGTCAAGTGTTCCTGGAATGCCGGGTCGTTTCGCTCCGGGACAAAGCCCCTGCCTGTCTGTACGATCTCGCAACCGGGTAAATGCCTGCATGCCGCCAGCTCTCCCGTTGTGGGATCCGACTTCACGAATTGGATTATCAAGGTCTTTATGCCGTGCCCGCTCGCGCGGAGGGCCATCCCCAGGGCGGCCGTCGTCTTTCCCTTGCCGTCCCCTGTAAAGAGCAGTATCCTTTTCTTGTCTTTCATCTGAGAATGTCTCCGCAATTTATAATATAGACCCTGCCTTGTCTCAAAATCCCCTCTTTTGCAAAAAGGGGATGGGGGGATTTGATGATTTCACCGCAATCCCATCAACCGATAGATTGCATCCATGTTCAGGCACCGTCGAACGACATCGGCCAGGCGGTCGAAAGCCGGCTCCAAGTCATAAGCGGCGAGCAGCTTTCCCACAGGAGCCAGGCCGCGGCGGGTTCTCAATCTGTCGATAAACCACCGGCGAAATTCGTCGGCATCGAACATCCCGTGCAGGTATGTTCCCCACAGGAGACCGTCTTCCGATCTTACACCGACTACCGCTCCGTCTTCACGCGCAACGGCGGCAGGCATGTTCATGCCGTTTGTCTGCCCATGGTGTATCTCATATCCCCTTAAGGCAAGGCCTGAGGCGGCATGACGCGCTGAAACGCATTTCAGGGTCTTTTCCAAGGCCAGCGTCGTTGTGACCGGCAGCAGTCCCAGTCCTTTGATGGTCCTTCCTCCGGACTCGATGCCGTGAGGATCGGCTATCTCCGCCCCGAGGATCTGAAACCCGCCGCAGATTCCGACAATCTCCGTCTTTCCGTTACGGGCCAAGTCTGCGATCCTTTCTGCGAGACCGTCCTTCTTCAAATATTCCAGGTCGCCGATGACGTTCTTGCTACCCGGCAGGATGACTGCGTCAGGGTGTCCGATATCGCGGGAGGACCGGATGATGCGTAGGTGCACGTCGGGCTCTAAGCGGAGTGAATCGTAATCGGTAAAATTAGATATATGGGGAAGATCGATAAGCGCGATCTCCACCGCATCCCCCGCAGGGCGCGTTGTTTCTTTCGGGCCGTTCTTGAAGGTGACGGAGTCCTCTTCGGGGAGTGCCAGGTCTTTGAGATAGGGGACGATGCCGAAAGTAGGACGCCCTGTATGGCGCTCCACATAAGTTATGGCATCATCAAGGAGCGATTTATCCCCCCGGAAACGGTTGATTACAAACCCTGCCACCAGTGCCCTTTCCCATTCCACAAGAACCTCCATTGTTCCTACGAATGACGCAAAGACTCCGCCCCTGTCGATGTCGCCAACAAGAATGACCGGCGAACGGGCGTAGCGGGCCATGGCCATGTTTACTATGTCGTGGTGCTTCAGATTGACCTCTGCAGGGCTTCCCGCTCCTTCAAGGATAATGACGTCGTGCTCGGAGGCGAGGGAATCATATGCCTCCAAAGCCCTTAGGAACGCTTCGGGCTTGTAGCGGATATACTGTCCCACATCCATATTCCCGACAGGCTTTCCCATAACGATAACCTGGGCGCCCGTGTCACTGCTGGGTTTGAGAAGGATGGGATTCATCCGCACATCCGGGTCGATCCGGCAGGCCTGCGCCTGGACGACTTGGGCACGGCCCATCTCGCCGCCATCCCGCGTGACGTATGAGTTCAGAGACATGTTCTGTGCCTTGAAGGGCGCGACGCTATAGCCGTCCTGCAGCATGATGCGGCAGAGGGCCGCTGCCATGACGCTCTTTCCCGCGTTGGAGCTCGTCCCCTGGATCATGACAGCAGGCTTCGTCTTCCTGCTGATTGCTGTGTGAGTCACGCATAGGGCGTCGCGGAGCTTGTTTAAGAGCTGCTCATTTTCTTCAGCGGTCCTGACCGCTACGCGGAAGAACCTTGCATCCAGTCCGTCAAAATTATCACACACCCTGATGGCGATTCCCATGGGCAGGAGTTTCTGTGCCACCACCGGCGCGCTCAGACCTTTTCGGTCAATCCGCACCATGAGATAATTTGCCTCTCCCGGGTACACATAAAGCCCGGGGATGGACTGCAATTGCTCCGTAAGAGATTTCCGCTCCGTCTGGCAATATACCTTCGTCTTCCTCGCATATTCTTCGTCCTCCATGGCCTTTTCCCCGACGGACTGGGCAAGGGTATTGACCGACCAGGGGGGCATCATCGTCCGTATTCGCGAGATGATGGCAGGGTTAGCAATAGCGCAACCCAGTCTCAGCCCCGGAATGGCGAAGAACTTGGTGAATGAGAGAAGCACGATGAGATTGGGGGGACGCCTGTGGGTCAGGCTGTCCATGTCTTCCACAAATGCGGCAAAAGCCTCATCGATGACAAAGGTGACGGACGCATTCCTCAGGGCCAAATCTCTGAGGGCAGCGGCGTTGCAGAGCAAGCCCGTCGGATTATTCGGCTGGCCGATAAAAGCGATGTCGTTTACTTTTAGCCGCGCCTCGATAGACTTGAGATCAGGTCTGAATCCGTCATCTTCTTTCATGATAATCTTTTCCACCGGAAGCCCGGCGAGTTCCGAGGCCCGTGCATAATCGGAATATGCGGGAACTGTAACGACGGCACGGCTCACGGGAAGGGCACGGGGTATGAGATAGAGTATCTCTGTCGAACCGTTCGCGGCTATAATCTCATCTTCAGTGACTCCATAACGGGCGGAGATGGCCTTAATGAGGGCTGCACAGTCCGGGTCAGGATAATGGGTGAGGGAAGCAATCGTCCGGCTTATGAGAGGCCTGACCCAATCCGGTGGACCGAGTGGATTTATATTAGCTGAAAAGTCCAGAATAGCCTCCGGGGAAAGGCGTGCCGCCGATGCCAGTTTTCTCAGGTTTCCACCGTGTTTGTTTGATGCCATGTCCTTTTCCTGTATCATACTGCTTTATCGCCGCACACCCCGGCAATGGCATGATGGCAACTGGATGCTAACGGAGACATTCCGGCATGGTCAGGTGAGCTCGCAGATTTGAACGAACCGCAGAGATCTTTGCAGACCGGGACTGCGGGCTGGTAAAGCTGGGCTGGAAAAATTGTGAAAGGTAATGTAACCGTAAAAATCCCCCCTCGAGGAACCGCGATGGATTGGTTTTCCGGCTTCGGGCTGCCTACTCACCCGCCTTCCCGTTATGCACTTTGCATGACAGTGGCTTTTTGAGGTTTTCGTTCCCTTCACGGCTGCGGGGCAGCGGGGGCATTTAACCCCTCTTCCACACATCCATCCGTATCTTTTTGTTATTCAAGTGATGAGTAACAAAGGAGGATTTCTTTGTCAAGAGTTAAATGGCAGGCATCAGGCAATGCCGTCCTGGAGAGTTTTCCTCATGTCGTCTTCCGTTGTAATTGTCTTGATATTCTTGGCGTAGGTATGCTGCGTAGTTATCGGATTTACAAGTTCCTCAGCCAGGTTAACGTTTGATGATTCCTGATCTTTGCCCTTTTCATCGGGAGGCAATACATAGCCCGGCGTGTCGACACGGTTTATGTAGACCTTGAAGATATTCGTCTTTACGTTAGCGATATTGTTGGCTGTGACATCCATCTCCCGGGAAAGGGAACCGAGGGTGGAAAGTGCTGCATTAAATGTGTCGGACATGCTTTCACCTCCAAGCAATAATGGTAAATTTATATCGGCTCTTTGGTGAAAGAACTTTAATGCCGGATCAATGCACGCTATTCATCCGAATAATCCTATCAAAAAAACGCCTGTTATCATGATGATGGCCCCCGTCAGCCTTTCCGCAATTTTTTCCTCCTTGAACCATAGCGCACCGTAAAGCACGCCGAATAAAAGACTGGTGCGTTTCAGCGATATCATGTAGGCGACATTCGTCATTGATATGGCGAGCATATGGCTGAAGACAGTGGTGGCTACAAGCGCACCAAGAATCAGGCCTATTAGGAGCTTGCTCATTAGATTTCTTGCGGGTTCGGCAATTGCTGCTGCGGGAAGAAATGCGGGAAGAAATAAGGTCAGCAACACGGCGAGAGCCGTGTTGTAAAGGATGCCGAAAAAATAGGGATTGGAGTGAATGATGGCGAGCTTGCCGATTGTTGAGGTGAAGGCATATATGAAAGATACCAAGAGCATCAGACGGGACCCCGGTTCTCTGAAGATAGCCATGACAGGGGCCAGGATCCCGTAGTTGGTCTTGGAAAGATTAAGAAAATATGCCCCGACGATGATTAAAATTATTCCGCAGAAGCCGCCGGGACTGATTTCCTCACTTAAGATGATCCATCCCGTCAAAATGATGAACCCGGGAGTGAAGGCCAAAAACGGCACCGTGAGAGACAAGGGTGAGACTTTGATGGCCTTCATGTAGCAGTAAAACGCTAGCGCCTCCAATGGCAGGCCGATAGCTATGCAGGACCAGAATGTCGTGTCAGGAATTATCCAAGGTATAAAGAACAGTGCTGCGAGGAGCCAGGGCAGGGCATAACCGAGCCTGATAATCCCCATCATAAGCGGCGGGAGATTGCCAAAAAATCTTTTTGTCAGGGCATCGGATGTGGCGAGACTGAGCGCGGCGAGCAGGGAAAGAAAGAACCATGACACGGGGCGACATCACTTTCTGTCATCCGCAGTTTGTTTGAAAGACCAGGGGCATGTTTTTTTTACGAGGGCATCATCTTTGTATTTGCGAGGGTATCGGCTGCACCCATTTGTTCGTGCGCCCATCGTAAAACCATTTATCAGGGAATCCACGGCGTTTTGTGAAAGAGGGTCTCCTGGCCCATGAAGTCAGCTCTCTGTAAGCTTGGTGGAGTTTTCTGAACGTCGCCGCATCGCCTCCGAGATCAGGATGATGTACCTTCGCCTGCCTGCGATACGCTTCTTTTACGCTTTTTTGTAGTTCCGCCGCGTTCAATTGGGATTTATCAAGTTTAAGATGAGATAAGTGCGCCGCCTTAATGGAAGGGACTTTTACCATCGATGGTTTGACAGAAATTAACGGCGCACCATTCTTGACGGCTTTTCCGAGAACATGGAATGACGCCAGGTATCTCTTGTTTGTCCGCTTTCTCTCATTCCACCAGAGATTTCCCAGCATGTCGGCCATCCTACTGAAGTCTTCGGCAGGCTTGCTTCCTGGAGACCGTGGATAGAAGAAGCTGAATATCTGCTCAGATCCGTAGGGGAGCATGTCCATTATTATCATGACTTCGGAAAAATAAAATGTTGCATACTTCGCATTCAAGGCTCTTATTAGGCCTGTTCTCACCTCTAACTTATAGTGGAGGCGTTTCCGGCATTCCATGGAGCAGTATTTGCGCCTAGCCGTATTCAGAGTAGCACCGCAGGCAAGACATCTGCCTTTCTTGCTGCCGTTTGGCTCGATTATATTTCTTACAATTAATTGTTTCATAATTAAATAATATAGACGAGAAATGCTATTACAGAAATCGAAAAATGTCAATGTCCTTCCCAATTTCACCTTGCCTGAACCGGCATTATCTAATATAAAAATAGGGACATTGCCCATTTCTTTGCGCTGGTACAAAATGGTTATTCGTTATGGTTGCCAACTTGGAGATGATTGAAATAAATAGGCGCTTTTCGTATTCTTAGTGAGGCGAGTCATTGTATGAGAATTCTCTTAGCTTTCATTTTATCTGCTTCTCTCTTCGGTATATGTCCAGATGCGGCGATATCAAGGGTCTTAGTCTATGATGAGGTGACTCTGAAGGACCGGGAAGTCATGCTCAGGGCCGAGACAAGGGGAACGTTGCTCAGCAAGGGCGGGGAGGTTGTGGAGTTTATCGTTGATGGGAGGTCTATCGGCAAGAACCTTTCGGGCAGAGACGGATTTGCCGTCAAAGGATTTATCCCGGCAAGAACAGGTCTCCACAAAATAAACGTGAGATCCGGCGATGACAAGGATAGCGGCGTACTCCTGGCACTGGAGAAAAAAATGCGGATAGTCTTTATCGATGTTGCTGGCTCCTTACTGGAAGGACCTTTTGGAGAAAAAGAAAAACCGGAAAGCAGAAAGGCCATAATAAAAATTCAGAAGAGATTTCCCATAGTCTATCTCCAAAAAGGTATTCTGAGTGTGGGAGCTTTAAGGTCATGGCTGAAGAAAAATAATTTCCCTGTTGCGCCCGTGCTGTCCTGGGGTCAGGGTGAAGTATTCAGGGACATCAGGGAAAGGGATTTGCAGATTAAGGCGATAATTGGAGGGCCGGAGGTGATTGAATCTGCCGAGATGTTTAAGCCGCTTGCCTTCAGTTTTGATTCCGTGGAAGATGCAGAAGTCGTAGAGAATTGGAGGGAGATAGAAAAGAAGCTAAAATAGGTTGCCGTATCATATTCCCAGATAGGCCTTTTTCACATTCTCGTTGTGGAGAAGTGCATCGGCAGAACCCTCTAGGGTGATACGTCCGTTTTCCATGACGTAGCCGCGGTGGGCGACCTTGAGGGCCATGTGGGCGTTCTGTTCCACCAGGAAAATTGTGGTTCTGCTTTCCGTATTGATTTTTCTGATGATGTCAAAAATCAGTTTGACAAAAATTGGACCGAGGCCTAAGGATGGCTCGTCGAGAAGGAGCAGGCGCGGTCTTGCCATAATTGCCCGTGAGATCGCCAGCATCTGCTGTTCCCCCCCGCTCAGAGTGCCGCCGTGTTGATGGCGCCTTTCCGCGAGGATAGGGAACAGTTCGAAAACATGATTCACGTCTTTCTTTATGTCTGCCTTATCTCTGCGGAGAAACGCCCCCATGTCCAGATTTTCCATGACCGTAAGGCGGGGGAATATGCGGCGGCCCTCAGGTACGAGAGAAATTCCCGCTGCGACGATATCATCCGGACTCAAGTTCTGGATCGGTTTGTCGTCAAACAGAATCTCACCGGCCCTCGGAGGCACAATGCCGGAGATGGACATGAGGGTTGTTGTCTTGCCGGCACCGTTCGCGCCTATCAGGGTGATGATCTCTTCCTGGGATACTTCTATAGAGAGATCTTTCAATACCTGGACGTTGCCGTAAAAAGTCTGGACGTTGGAGAGCTTAAGCACTGACGTCTTCTCCCAAATATGCCTTTATCACCTCCGGGTTCTGCCTGATTTCCTGCGGTGTCCCGCGGGCAATCATCTCGCCGTAGTCCATGACGTAGACAGAGTCCGAAAGTCCCATGACCAGTTTCATATCGTGCTCAATAAGAAAGACGGATATTTCCCATTCGTCGCGGATGCTGATAATCAACGCCTCCAGGTCTTTTGTTTCCTGGGGATTCATTCCAGCGGCGGGCTCATCGAGGAGGAGCAGGAAGGGATCGGTCGCCATTGCCCTTGCGATCTCAAGGCGGCGTTGAGCGCCGTAGGGGAGTTTTCTGGCCAGCAGATTTACGTGCTCCGTGAGGCCGATCTTTTTCAGTATCTCATAGCTTCTGGCAACAATGGCCTTTTCTTCCGTCATTGTGCCCTTGCCCCTGAGGATGGCGCCAAGGACACCTGAATTCGTGCGGCAGTGACGACCGATCATTACATTTTCCAGAACCGTCATGTCAGAGAAGATGCGTATATTCTGAAATGTCCTGGCAACGCCGCTTTCCGTCACCCTGTGAATGTTGAGACCGGTGATCCTCTCCTGCCTGCCGCCCGGAGGGGTAATGAAGATATCGCCCCCCGTGGGAGAGTAAATGCCGGTAATGCAATTAAAGAAGGTTGTCTTACCAGCACCGTTGGGACCGATAAGGGCCGTAATCTGTCCGGGCAGGACATCTATATCAAGACGGTCCAATGCCTTCAGACCGCCGAAATTCATGCTGAGGTTTCTTGCTTCAAGTATGGGTTTCATAATTTAATTTCTGGTTACCGCATGCACGGGACTGACGATAAGAATTAAAAATCCTTTTTATTTTTCCTCCGTGTGAAATTCGTAGGTCTTGCGGACGCCCTCTACAATCCCCTGGGGACGGAAGATCATCATGATCACCATAATGGTTCCGAAAAGCAGCATCCGGTAATCACTGAAGGCACGGAGGTATTCCGGAAGAAGGATTAGAACGAGGGCGCCGATAACGATGCCTATGATGGAGCCCATTCCTCCCAGCACGACAATGGAGAGGATCATGGCTGATTCGAGAAAGGTGAAGCTTGCAGGGTTGACGAAAGTTGTCTTCGCAGCGAAAATGACACCGACAAGGCCAGCCCATGTAGAACCCAAGGCAAATGCTGTCAGTTTGACCCTGGTCTTATCAATACCCATGGCCTGGCAAGCGATTTCATCCTCCCGGAGGGCAAGAAGCGCCCGCCCTATCCGCGAATCCTGCAGGCGGTTCACGACAAAAATTGTGATGATGCAGAGGAGTATCATGAGAAAATACATATATACTGTGGCATCGTGCATGCCCATCTCCATGCCGAAAAGGCCGGGCCGCGGGATCCCGGAGATGCCGCTGGGGCCGAAGGAGAACTCGTTCCAGTTTTCCAAAACCAACCTGGTGATTTCACCAAAACCTAAAGTTACGATAGCCAGATAATCTCCTTGAAGCCGCAGCACCGGCAAAGCGAGGAGGACGCCCAGTATAGTAGCTGCAAGGGCGCCCAGGGGCAAGGCCAGCCAGAAACCAACTCCGAAATGCTGGTGCAGAAGGGCATACGTATATGCGCCTGCTGCATAGAAGGCTACGTAGCCCAAATTCAAAAGACCAGCTTGACCCACGACGATATTAAGACCGAGGCCCAGAACAATATACATGAGGGCAGTGGTCATTATATTTGTCTGGTAAATGGATGAGACAAAGGGGAAGAAGACAACGACGACCGCCACAATTCCAAGCGCGGGGAGAGACAGCTTTTTCTCGCTAACGAGGCGTTGCAGGTAAGAGCGGTGTTCCGCCCGTGCAGCGTTGTTATCCTTCCTTTTGCTTATGCCTTTTCCTGACAGATAGCGCCAGACGAAGAAAAGGATAAAACTGCCGGCGCCGACATAAATCATATTCATCCAGCGCCATTCGATGACGTTCTCAATAGTATTGACCCGGATTACCATGATGGGGAAGGTGAGAAACATGAACCACAACGAAACGATGACGGATTGTTTCATACCTTCCATGTATTTTGTGTTGTTCAACGTACTCATACCTTCTGAGTTGCTTTATGGCCTAAAAGTCCTGAAGGCTTGATTATCAAAATAAAGATAAGAAGGACAAAGGCAAATACGTCTTCGTAATCACTGGATACGTAACCCGTGGCGAAACTCTCCGTGCAACCCAGTACCAGGGCACCCAGAACCGCGCCGGGGATGCTGCCGATCCCTCCCAGAACCGCGGCGGTAAAGGCTTTGATCCCCGCAAGAAATCCGATGTAGAAGTTAATCCGTCCCACGTGGGAAGCAATCAACACCCCTCCGACAGCGGCCAATGCCGAGCCGATAATAAAGGTGCTGGAGATCACACGATTCACGTTAACGCCCACAAGCATGGCCATGTTCCTGTCCTGTGCCGTAGCCCGCATGGCTTTCCCCATTCTCGTGAATTTGATCAACAGGGTTAGGAGAATCATAATAACCGTCGTCGTCGTAATAATGATAAATTCCGTTGAGCCTATGAAACCGGCGTAAGGCGCCATGAAGGGGAGATCGGGCAGAAGATTGGGGAAGGGGAGGAAGTCTGAGGTCTGGGCCAGAAGAACATAATTCTGAAGAAAGATAGACATGCCGATGGCGCTGATCAGGGGCGAAAGACGAGGAGCCTGGCGGAGAGGCTTGTAGGCGACTTTCTCCACGGTGAAGCCGTAGGCGGCGGAGTAGATTACAGCGACGACCGATGCAAGGATCAGGACAGAAAGGCTGCTCATCCCCGACATGGCGAGGGCACTCGCAACAATCAGGGCTGTAAAGGCGCCGATCATATATATCTCACCATGGGCAAAATTTATCAGTTCAATGATGCCATAGACCATGGTGTAGCCCAGGGCAATGAGGGCATAGATGCTGCCTCGCGTGAGCCCGCCGATGAGAAGTTCGAAAAAATAATTCATCTTAATAAAACGCTGTAAATGACAATGTCTTCTAATGCCGAGATATACTGCGCGAATCCCGCTCGATGCAGCGGGCTCTCAGAAGTTACAAATAATCTGCCCTTGGCGGACAGAAGAAGTCCAACACTTCGCCAGTTTCGATTATTTCTATCTTGTGTTCAACATTCTTAGGGATCGAATATGTATCTCCCTGTCCTATAATCTGATCGTAACTGCCAAATCGGATTCTGTATTTTCCTGATATCACGTATCCGCTTTGTTCGTTCGGATGCTTATGAAATGGGACATGATCCTCCTTCTTGTATAGCATTTTAGTTATCATAGTATCCTGCCCATGGGATAGAACCAAAAAATCTACGCCCAGAAAACTTCTTCTCTTACCTTTATTGGCTGTTAAGATCATACCTTCTCCTTTTTTATGTTTTACTGTTGAAGAGTCTCAGAGCTGCATTTCTTTCTCCCGCTGTGGCAAGGATGTGGGCTCAAGCTTACTGGACTTCGCTCTCCTGGCGGGAGGGATTGAGGGCGGGGCTATTGCTACGATATCGATAAAAAGCTTTATGACAGTGTGGCTCCTCAGACAGACAAATCTATTTTATTTCTACATAAGCCCCGTTCTTGACCTGGTACACGGAAAATCCAACGCCGATGGCATCTCCTTTATTATCAAATCTAATTTTTCCGAGAGGGGTATCCACATTATAGGTGCGGAGGGCTTTTCTTATCTTTTCGTAATCTGTAGAACCGGCATTCTTAATAGCATACAAAAGCGCCTGCGCACCTGCGTAGCCATTCAGGAAGAAGGCGCCGGGCTCAGAGCCGTATGTCTTTCTATGCGCCTCTACGGCGGCGATGGCCAGGGGGTTTTTCGATGTGTCTTTATGGCTCGTCGCATAGACCCCCTCCGCATATTTTCCAGCTACCTTGATGAAGGTGTTGTCCTTGACGCCGTCATCGGAAATAAGGAGTGCCTTCAAACCTTTCTTGCGCATCTGCGTGACTATCGAGGCGGCCTCCGGGTGATAACCGCCGTACATAACGGCTTCTGCACCGGATTGCTTAATTTTCTGAACTACGGCGGAGTAGTCAACAGCACCCTGGGTGATTCCCTCAAAGAGGACGACCTGGGCTTTTTTCGAATCCTCGATATTCTTCTTCACGTTTTCCGCGAATCCCTTGCCGTAGTCGCCTTTATCATGCAGAATCGCTATCTTCTTCAGATTAAGGTTCTTGACGACAAAATCCACCGCCAGCTTTGCCTGGTTCTTATCGTAACCGATTGTCCGGTAAAAATTGGGATACCTGCCGCTTAATGTCAGTTCCGTATTTGTGGCAGATGGTGACATCGCGATTACATTTCCTTCTCTATAAATGCCCAGGGCTGACTTGGTGGCCCCACTGCAGATGTGTCCGAGAACTACATTAACTCCTTCAGAGACAAGTTTCGTCGCGGCGTTTGTGGCGACCTCAGGTTTGCAGACATCGTCCTCAGCGAGAACCTCAACTTTCCTACCGAGGATGCCTCCTTTTTCATTGATGTCTTTTGCTACCAGTTCCGCAGCCCTGGCACTGGGGATACCGTAGGAAGCCAGATCGCCGCTGAGCGGGACGGCGACCCCCAGCTTGATGGTATCCGCAGCCGGGATTGGGGCAGGCATCGTAAAATTCAGGCACGTGATCGCTATAATTGAGACAAGCAAGATACTTGTGAAACGCATTGTCATACTATCCTCCTCATGGAGATGCGCTGTGATTGCGTTATTTAAATTATACCACTTGTTAATGCAAGCACTAATCGACTCAAAACAAGACACGACTTTCTGCTTGTTGAGCCTTTATCATTTTGATTTCTGGCTGAACCAAGCAGATATTCTTGTAATAAATATACAATATAAATCTGGAAAGTAACAAGATTTAGTCTGTACATATGCAGGGAATGAATGAATCCCGACCAAGCAGGTTGAATTCAGAGATAGAATACTGAAGAGCATGGGGATGATGACCTTGATTTACATATTTACACTTTTTACGACCGTGACATTGCTTCCAGACGCACAGAACTGTCGGCATCGACTTTCTCTGATCACTCAAGTAAAGGGTCTGTTTTAATTGAGCAATCGCCCTGGATACTTTTTAATCTACTGGATACCGTAAGCCGGATACTTTTTATCCACTTTTGCTAAGATCAACCCAACACCAACTACAGAAAATTGTTTTAATTTGGCATATTTGTCGTTCATCGCCCCGTCCGGTATATTTCTTGCTGAACATAGGCGATACTTTACTAAAGAAGATAAGCACAGAAAAAGAATAGTCACGATTCTTGCGGCTGTCTCTGCTCGGCGGCCGTTGTCGTGTTGAGCAATTTTCGCAAGCAATTATTTGACAAAAAGGCGCAGATCAAATGTCGTAAATTTCTCACGGCGGAACATATTTTGAAACTTGATAAGAGGCCATATAGAAGGTATGCCTTGTCCTGAGGTTATCACTGTCATTATGACGGCCAATTCCCGTCAGAGTAGCAAAAGGCGTCTAGGAGGTTGTCGAAAAACTGGAATACCCCGTGATGAAGTCTTATATTGTTCTTATCAGCCTTTTGCTGCCGTTCTAAAGAAAGTGTATGCGCTTCAACGAGCTGTGGGGCATGCAGATGGATGAAAATAGCTGTGACTCCGATGAATGACAACATACAATTTTCCTTGATAATTATATCTTCAAGATGTTAATTGTTTATGAAACTCTTTAGCTTTTCTCTTTCTTGTAATAAAGATGAATAGGTTGGGAACAAGGGGCGATTCAGTAACGTCCTTTTCTTAATTCCCTTCCGCCGGATGAACAGCATCTTCACGCTTTAAAATTGTTCCAGTTCGCTTGCAATGACTTGATGAAAAAAGAATACAGACGATAAGAGGTTATCACGTGATGATTGATAAGGAAGCGGAAAAGAGTGTCTTATTCAAGAAAATTTTCCGGGTTTTCTCCGGGCGAACGTGGGTCTGGCTGCTGGCTCTTTGTCTCCTCGCCATCGGGGTTTATGTGTACTTTATCTACTCGGGCCGGATGCCGTCTGTCACACATAAACAAGGGACTGCACCTTCGGCGCGCGCTGTGCCGGTTGTCACGACAACTTCGGCAAAGGGCGACATCAATATCTACCTCACCGGACTCGGTTCGGTCACGCCACTCAATACGGTGACCGTGAGGAGCCGTGTCGATGGGCAGTTGATGAAGGTTTTGTTCAAGGAGGGCCAGGTCGTGGACAGAGGCGCTCTTCTCGTAGAGATCGACCCGCGCCCGTATGAAGCACAACTTACGCAAGCCTTGGGACAGATGGTCCGTGATCAGGCGCTTCTCGCAAATGCCAGACTGGACCTTCAGCGCTACAAGGACCTTGCTGCGACGGATTCCATCGCCCAGCAGCAGTATGACACACAGAAGTCTTTAGTGCAGCAACTTGAGGGAACTGTCAAGTTCGACCAGGGCCAGATCGACAATGCCAAGCTGCAGATAGTTTACTCGCGCATCACCGCACCCGTCAGCGGCAGGATCGGGTTGCGTCTCGTTGATCCCGGTAACATCGTTCACGCGACCGATACCAACGGCCTCGCCGTCATCACGCAACTGCAACCCATAACCGTCATTTTCACGATTGCCGAAGACAACCTTCCCCCAGTGCTGTCTAAGCTCAAGTCCGGAGAGCGCATGCCGGTTATCGCACTCAACCGTGAGCAGACAAAAAAAATTGCCGAGGGATACCTGCTTACGGTTGATAACCAGATCGATCCGACTACCGGCACAGTCCGGCTCAAGGCGCTGTTTCCCAATAATAACAATGAGCTCTTCCCGAACCAGTTTGTCAATGCACGCCTGCTTCTCGGCATCAAGAAGGGAACTACCGTGGTGCCCACGGCTGCCTTGCAACAGAGCGCCCGTGGGACGTTCGTTTACGTGGTGACTCCGGAGCTAACCGCGGCAGTGCGTGCGGTCAAAGTCGGCCCTGCTGATGGTGATAACGTCTCCGTCGACGAGGGGCTGACGCCGGGCGAGCTCGTTGTGGTGGAAGGGGCGGACAGGCTGCGGGAGGGCAACAAGGTTGAGTTGCAGGGTCAAGGCGCCAACAGCTCCGGCAAAGGCAAGTGATGAACCCTTCGCGAATTTTCATCCTGAGGCCCGTCGCGACTACTCTGCTGATGATCGCTATTCTACTGGCTGGCCTCGTCGCATACCGCCTATTGCCTGTCTCCGCCTTGCCGCAGGTGGATTATCCAACCATCCAGGTATTCACCTTTTATCCCGGTGCGAGCCCCGATGTCACCGCTTCATCCATAACATCTCCCCTCGAGCGTCAGTTCGGCCAGATGCCTGGCCTCAGGCAGATGACGTCAACGAGTTCCGGCGGCAGTTCTGTCATTATACTTCAGTTCACCCTTGACCTCAGTCTGGACGTTGCCGAACAGCAAGTGCAGGCGGCTATCAATGCAGCCGCCACCTTCCTTCCGACGGATCTTCCGAACCCGCCAGTCTATAGTAAAGTCAATCCAGCTGATGCGCCGATACTTACCCTTGCTCTGACTTCCGATACGCTGCCTCTCCCGCAGGTGGAGGACCTTGCGGATACACGACTCGCCCAAAAGATCTCGCAGCTTTCCGGTGTGGGGCTTGTCAGCATCAGCGGAGGGCAAAGACCGGCTGTCAGAATACAGGCAAACCCTACGGCCTTGGCGGCCTACGGCCTGACTTTAGAGGACCTGCGCGCGGCGATAGCCTCAGCAAATGTAAATCAGGCAAAGGGAAGCTTTGACGGACTGCGGCAGTCTTCCATTATCGGCGCTAACGACCAACTCCTGTCGAGCAAAGAGTACAAAACTCTGGTAGTGGCCTACCGCAATAATGCCCCCGTGGTACTTTCCGACGTTGCCGATGCTATAGACGATGCGGAAAACGTAAAGCTCGCGGCATGGATGAATGATGCTCCTGCCGTGATCGTCAATATACAGCGGCAACCGGGCTCGAATGTCATCGAGGTCGTCGACCGCGTCAAGAAGCTGCTGCCGCAATTGCAGAGCTCGCTTCCTTCCGCCGTTCAGGTTTCCATCCTTACGGACCGCACGACAACAATCCGTGCATCCGTAAAAGACGTGGAGTTCGAATTAATGCTGGCAGTGGCCCTGGTCGTGATGGTCATCTTTCTGTTCCTCCGCACCCTGTCGGCAACATCCATCCCGAGCGTTGCCGTCCCGCTTTCTTTGGTCGGCACCTTCGGGATCATGTATCTTTTGGGGTTCAGCCTGAACAACCTCACGCTGATGGCCCTCACAATTGCGACGGGTTTCGTGGTGGATGACGCCATCGTCATGATCGAAAATATTGCCCGGTACATAGAGCAGGGCGAATCCCCGCTTGAGGCGGCTCTCAAGGGTTCGGAGCAGATTGCCTTCACCATTGTGTCTCTGACCATCTCACTTGTCGCCGTTCTCATCCCGCTTCTCTTCATGAGTGATGTGGTGGGGAGGCTTTTCCGTGAGTTTGCCATCACCCTCGGCATTACGATCCTGATCTCCGCAGTCGTTTCGCTCACATTGACGCCGATGATGTGTGCGAGATTACTGAAGCACAAACCGGAGGAGCAACAGAAGAGGCTCTACCGGATATCACAACATATGTTCGATCGGATAATCGCGGCCTACGGCAGGTCTCTGCAATGGGTGTTGCAGCGCCAGACGGCAACGCTCGTCGTGGCAGTGGCAACCCTCGTCTTTACAGTGCTCTTGTATATTGTCATACCGAAAGGTTTCTTTCCCGTCCAGGATACCGGGCTTATCCTCGGCATTTCGGAAGGGCCGCAGTGGACATCTTTTGGGGCAATGGCCGAGAGGCAGCAGTCCCTCGCCCGGACGATCCTCCGAGACCCCGCCGTGCAGGGCCTGTCCACGTTTATCGGGGTGGACGGAACAAATACGACCCTGAACAGCGGACGCGTCCTCATCAACCTGAAACCTCTCTCTCAACGAGATGCGAGCGCCAGTGAGATAATTCGCCGCCTGCAACCTGAACTTGCGAAACTCAACGGAATAAACCTCTACATGCAGCCGGTTCAGGACCTCACGGTCGAAAGCCGCGTAAGCCGCACACAGTACCAGTACAGCCTGGAAGACCCGAATGCCGACGAGCTCGGCTCCTGGACTCCAAGACTTGTTGCCGCGCTGCATGAGCTTCCGGAACTTCGCGACGTAAGCAGCGATCAGCAGAACCAGGGACTGCAGGCTTCGCTTGTGATTGACAGGAGCACGGCGTCACGCCTCGGAATTACCCCGCAGCTTATCGACGATACACTCTACGACGCGTATGGCCAGAGGCTGGTATCAACCATGTTCACACAGTTGAACCAGTATCGAGTCATCCTTGAGGTGAAACCGGAATTCAAGGTGCATCCCGAAAAATTGGGCGACCTCTATGTCCGAAGCGCCGGCGGCGGACAGGTGCCCCTTGCCGCGTTTACCCAGTTCAAGGAAACTATGGGTCCGCTTATCATCAGCCATCAGGGGCAGTTTCCGGCAACAAACCTCTCCTTCAATCTGGCGCCGGATGCGTCCCTAGGGGATGCGGTGAAGGCAATCGATTCAGCCACGAAGAAGCTTGGAATGCCGGCGAGCATCCGGGGGAACTTCCAGGGCACTGCCCAGGCCTTCCAATCATCGCTCGCTAATGAGCCCATCTTGATCCTCGCGGCGCTGATTACAGTTTACATCGTCCTAGGAGTGCTCTACGAGAGTTACATCCACCCTATCACGATCCTCTCCACACTGCCTTCCGCAGGGGTGGGAGCGCTTCTTGCCCTGATGATGTGCCGCACGGAGTTCAGCGTCATTGCCCTGATCGGTATCATCCTCCTTATCGGCATCGTGAAGAAGAACGGCATCATGATGGTGGATTTTGCCCTTGATGCCGAGCGCAAGGAAGGCAAGAACCCCGTTGATGCCATCTATCAAGCATGCCTGCTCAGGTTCCGGCCGATTATGATGACGACCATGGCAGCGCTCCTGGCGGCGTTGCCCTTGGCAATTAGCACCGGCGTGGGCGCAGAGCTTCGCCGCCCCCTCGGCATTTCTATCATCGGCGGCCTGGTTGTGAGCCAGGTACTCACGCTGTACACGACGCCGGTCATCTATCTCTGGTTTGACCGGCTGGCAGGACGCTTCGCGGGATTTCGCTCCGGCGAAGCAAATAACGAGGACAGTGAAACATGAGCGGCGTGAATTTTTCAGCCCCTTTTATTAGGAGGCCGGTGGCGACAACCCTTCTGACTATAGGAATGGTTCTCGCCGGACTGATCGCCGTTCGTTTGCTTCCCTTGTCACCCTTGCCGCAGGTGGACTATCCGACGATCGCTGTATCTGCGGCCCTGCCGGGGGCGAGTCCGGAGACAATGGCAACATCGGTAGCGACGCCGCTGGAGCGGCAGTTTGCACACATTGCAGGCGTCACCGAGATGACCTCGACCAGCTACCTCGGCTCCACATCCATCGTCCTGCAGTTCGATCTGGACCGCAACATCGATGGAGCGGCCCGTGACGTCCAGGCTGCGATCAATGCAGCCCGAAGCTATCTGCCGGCGGCGCTTCCTTCGAACCCGACCTATCGCAAGGTAAATCCGGCGGAGGCGCCTATCCTTATTCTGGCCCTTACCTCTGATACGGTCAGAAAGGAACAGATGTACGACGCAGCGTCGACTATCCTCCAGCAAAAACTCTCTCAGGTGGAGGGTGTCGGACAGGTAATAGTCGGCGGCAGTTCACTGCCGGCGGTGCGCGTGGAGTTGAACCCTCTGTCACTGAGCAAGTACGGGATTGGCCTTCATGACGTGAGCACTGCGCTGGGCAACACCAACGTGAACCGGCCCAAAGGACAACTGGCAAACGGCGAGAAGACATGGGAAATCAGAACGAATGATCAACTATATAAGGCGGAACTATACCGGCCGCTGATCGTTGCCTACCAGTCGGGGGCAGCGGTAAGACTGTCTGATGTTGCCGACGTGAAGGACTCGGTTGAGGATATACGCAACGCGGGTTTGGTAAACGGCAAACCCTCCGTGATGGTTATCGTGTTCCGTCAGCCGGGGGCAAATATCATAGAGACCGTGGACCACGTCGTTGAGCTTTTGCCGCAGCTTGAAGCGTCCATCCCCGGAGCAATCAACCTCTCCGTAGTTCTCGACCGCACGACTACAATCCGCGCCTCTTTGAAGGACGTCGAGCGCACCCTGGTTATTTCCGGTATACTCGTGATTCTGGTGGTGTTTGCGTTTTTGAGGCATGCTCGGAGCGCCCTCATACCGACCATTGCCATACCCGTGTCGCTCATCACCACCTTTGGAGTCATGTACCTCTGTGGCTACAGCCTGGATAACCTTTCCCTCATGGCGCTGACAATTGCTACTGGTTTTGTCGTGGATGATGCGATTGTCGTCCTCGAAAATATCACCCGTCATCTGGAAAAAGGCGTTTCTGCCCATCAGGCTGCTTTACTGGGAGCCCGAGAGATCGGTTTCACCGTCCTTTCGATCAGCGTTTCCCTCGTGGCAGTGTTTATCCCCATCCTGCTCATGGGAGGGATGTTGGGACGCCTCTTCCGCGAGTTCGCCGTGACGCTCTCCGCCGCCATCATGGTGTCTCTCGTGGTGTCGCTGACTGTTACACCCATGATGTGCTCATACCTTCTGAAAACGGAAAAAGCCCGAACACATGGACGGCTGTTTAATTTAAGCGCGCGTCTATTTGACGGGATGCATCACGGTTACGAAAAAAGCCTGTCCTGGGCACTGAAACACCCGCGACTCATGCTTTCCCTGATGCTCTCCACAATAGTAATCAGCATCCTGCTGTTCGTCATTGTCCCGAAGGGATTCTTTCCTCAGCAGGATACGGGCCGTTTGACAGGCACAATCCTGGCAGCCCAGGACATATCGTTCCAATCGATGAGTGAAAAAATGGCGGCGATTGTTGACATCATCAGGAAGGACCCCGCAGTGGATACGGTAGCCGCATTCACCGGCGGCTCCGGCGGACGGGCGACAACGAATACGGGACGGATGTTCATCTCCCTGAAACCGGTAGGGGAGAGGAAGCTCAGCGCCGACCAGGTAATCGCGAGACTTCGCAAAAAAATCAGCAGCGTTCCGGGGGCGCCTGCATACCTCCAGTCCGTACAGGACGTGCGTGCCGGCGGGAGGATGAGCGGGGGACAATACCAGTACACGCTCCAGGGTGAGAACCTGATGGATCTCATGACATGGTGCCCCCTTATAGAACGGCGGTTGCGCGAGATTCCCGGCATTGTCGATGTAAACAGCGATCAGCAGGACAAAGGGCTTCAGGCATCGCTTTTTATCGATCGCGCCACGGCGTCACGCCTGGGCGTCAGCCCGGAGGTAATCGATGGTACACTTTACAGCGCCTTCGGCCAGCGGCAGGTCTCGATCATGTATACACAGTTGAATCAGTACCATGTGGTGATGGAGGTAGAACCCAGCTTCTGGCAACGTCCGGAGACACTCCGCTATATCTATGTGCCGTCATCGACAGGGGCGCTCGTTCCACTCAGCGCCTTCACCCATTACGAAATGACGCAGACGGCGCTCGCAATCAGCCATCAAGGACAATTCCCCTCAGTGACGCTGTCATTCAATCTTGCGCCCGGACTGGCCTTGGGCGATGCGGTGAAAGCGATCGAGTCCGCCACCCGTAAGATGGGATTACCTTCAAGCATTAACGGCAGCTTTCAGGGTACGGCCCAGGTCTTTCAGGCGTCCCTCGCCAATCAACCTCTCCTGATTCTTGCCGCGCTGGTAGCGGTCTACATCGTCCTTGGCGTGTTGTACGAGAGTTACATCCATCCGCTTACCATCCTCTCAACGCTGCCGTCGGCGGGTGTCGGGGCATTCATAGCCTTGCTGATCTCGCGCACGGAGCTCACCATCATAGCCCTGATTGGACTCATCCTTCTCATCGGGATCGTGAAGAAAAACGGCATCATGATGGTGGACTTTGCCCTGGAGGCGGAACGCAATGAAGGGAAAAGTCCGGAAGATGCGATCTATCAGGCGTGTTTGCTCCGGTTCCGGCCGATCATGATGACAACCATGGCGGCCCTTCTCGGAGCAGTGCCCCTGGCCATTGGCTTCGGCGTCGGGTCTGAGCTCCGCCGTCCCCTCGGTATCGCTATCGTCGGCGGGTTGATCTTCAGCCAGATGCTGACTCTATATACGACTCCGGTGGTATATCTCTACCTTGATCGCCTGCGGCTCCGCCTGGAAGGAAGAAAGGTCGAGAGAAAGCGGCTGGCTGTTCATAATGTGGCTGCTGGAGCGTCGGATGTGCAGTGAGGTGATTCGGACGGCGGCATGTTCAAAAAAATTCGTTGTTTGCGAGAGTCCATCTTGGTAAAATGAGAAGTGGGAAGGAATAACATATGATTCGCGCTAAATCAGGTTATCTAAAATGGAAAAACCCTCGCACATCTGCAACTGCCGCCATTGCAGGGATGCTTGTCATTTTCATATCCTGTGCGGTCGGGCCTGACTATGTGAGACCGAAAGCCGAAGCGCCCGCTGCCTACAAGGAAGCAGCAGAGTGGAAGGTGGCACAGCCGCAGGAGGCCGTAGTCCGTGGGGCCTGGTGGAAGATATTTCAAGATACTCAACTTGATGCCCTCGAAGAACAGGTGAATATATCGAATCAGAATGTCGTTGCAGCGGAAGCGCAATACAGGCAGGCGCGCGCCCTCGCGCAGGCTGCAAGGGCGGGATATTTCCCCAATGTCGCAATCGGGGCCTCTGCCGCTCGTTCCCTCGGATCACCTAATGCCCCCAGCTCTCTTGGTACGACGAACCAGGTTTCCGACCTGCTATTGACTGGAACCGCGTCGTGGGAACCGGATATCTGGGGCAAGGTCCGCCGCACTGTTGAAGCGAGCCAGGCAAGCGCCCAGGCAAGCGCAGCAGACCTCGAATCGCTTCGCCTCAGCACCCAAGCCACACTGGCACAGAGCTATTTCCAACTCTGCGCCCTCGACGCTCAAAAAAAGCTTCTCGATGCAACGGTTGCCGCCTTCCAGAAATCTTTGGAGCTGACGAAAAAGCGCTACGCGAGCGGCGTGTCATCCAGGGCTGACGTCCTTCAGGCGGAAACGCAGCTCAAAACCACGCAGGCTCAGGCGATCGATGTGGGAGTGCAGCGCGCCCAATTGGAGCATGCAATAGCACTGCTCGTCGGCAAACCGCCGTCTGTTTTATCCATCCCTGTAACGCCCCTAGCCGCGACACCGGTCGCCGTACCTTTCGGTATTCCGTCTGAGCTCCTTGAACGGAGGCCTGACATCGCAGGTGCGGAACGGCGCTTAGCGGCAGCGAATGCCCAGATCGGAGTTGCCAAGGCGGCCTATTTCCCGAATATCGTCTTGAATGCAACTGGTGGGTTTGAATCTTCGCATCTGTCCGACTGGCTCTCCTGGCCGAGTCGCCTATGGTCGGTTGGCTTGGCCCTGACGGAGACCGTATTTGATGCAGGTCTGCGGAACGCCCTCACAGACCAGGCGCGGGCAGCTTATGACGCAACGGTGGCGACTTATCGTCAAACTGTGCTGGGGGGATTTCAGGAAGTGGAAGATAATCTCGCTGCGCTCCGAATACTGGAGGAAGAATCTCGCATCCAGGGCGAAGCGGTAGGCGCCGCGCGACGATCCCTTGAGTTTAGCATGAACCAGTACAGAGCCGGGACAATCAGCTACATCGACGTGGTAACTGTGCAAACTATCTTGCTTGCAAACGAAGTAACCGCCATCAATATTCTCGGCCGCCGGATGGCCGCCAGCGTACTTCTGATCAAAGCGATCGGCGGCGGTTGGAATTCCGCCGCGCTACCGTCAAACAAGGATATCAACAGCGGCAATAATGACAAGCGTGATTAACCGAGCGTCTGCTTGTCCGAATTGCAAGAGTGATTTACTCACCAATGATTTTCACAAGGGCCCTTTTCCTCCTCCTGCCGTCAAACTCTCCGTAGAAAATCTGCTCCCAGGGGCCGAAATCGAGCCTACCGTTGGTAACGGCGACAACCACTTCCCTTCCCATGACCTGCCGCTTCAGGTGGGCGTCCCCATTATCCTCACCGGTACGATTATGACGGTACTGTGAAACAGGTTCATGGGGCGCAAGCTTTTCCAGCCATTCATCATAGTCCTGATGGAGGCCGGACTCGTCATCATTAATGAAGACAGAACTCGTAATGTGCATTGCGTTTATAAGTGCAAGACCCTCGGTTATTCCGCTATCTCTAAGGCATTCTTCCACCTGCGCTGTAACGTTTACGAAAGCTCGACGGGTTGGAATGTTGAACCAAAGTTCTTTCCTGTAATATTTCATTGTTCATTCTCCTTATGCGAAATGTAAAATTAAAATTAAATTCGATTTGTTAAGCAAATGAGGGAACTCTTAAAAATATTATCTTAATTTTCTTCTTGAAAGCAACACGGAAAGTCTAAGACAGGATATGCTAATCTGCAAATACAAAGTCACAGGTCGCATTGTCAGAGCAGCTCGTTGAATGCGAGATGAAAAAACATGCTACTCCTTGACAGCTTATTCCCCGCGTATGCAGCCTGCAGCTGCCTTCCTTGTACTACACAAATCTTCAACATCGATTAATATACGGCATTCCAATCTGTAATCCTTAGTGTTGTTTTCTCGGTATTATGATATTACTAACGCATTATCTGAGGTGCCGTGGCCAACCGATAGATGATTGAAAATGCGGCTCCAGATCATAAGTTGGACTGAATGCCCTTTAATCAAGAGACCAATATGGAGATGAAACGCCGTCTCGTTGTAATTTTCATTATCACATTTTTATTGTCGTCCCTTACAGGTATATTAATAAACTTTTCTGCAGCGGCTGAAACACAAGGTTCTATTTCTATCAAAGATTCTTCCACATATTGTGGCATCTTTCACGTTTCGCAGGAACCATCTCTCGCTTCATCACCAATGCCTTACCTTGGAGTCTACCTTGAATCGCAAACGCTGAAGAAGTCTCTTCCATCCTATCGGGAGGCGGTATACGTCTCCGTTGAAGGCGTGCTTAGGGGGAGTCCGGCTGCCAAAGCAGGTTTACAGAAGGACGATGTGATCCTGTCTATGAACGGTAAACCTACATGCAGAGATGCAGGGGGAGTAGAGGAAGCTTTCAGGAAAACGATCGAGAAACTTCCGGTGGACACCGAAATTAGGATGGAAGTTCTTCGAGGAGAAAAGATATTGTCTTTGATGGCAAGAACGGCTGAGCGGCCTCATCATGACCAGCCAGAGGCCACTCACCGAGACGCGCCATCCTGCACTGGTCCACCGTCGCTTCTGGAGTCATCTCTCGTGGCCAATGGCGCTCTACCTCTTTTCCAAGGCATTATCAGTGGATTGTACCAGCGATCCAATCAATTGCACAATTTAGACTCACCATTGGAAGTGCCGTTTCATCCTCTGCAACTGAAAGAAGCGACGTACTTGCTTCGACATCCACTTAACGCCGGTGTGATCGCTCAAGAGATTTCCCGTCAGCTTACAGAACCGCTTGAGGAAGTGGATTGGAAGCTCGACGAAGTTCTTCGGAGAGCTGTGCTCCTTACCGATGAGGAACTTCCTGCTTGTGTCCAACCGAAGGAAATCACATTTCCGGCACTCCTACAGACGATTGAGGAGGCAGCCAAGCAAGTCCGGGAAGCAATGCGAGGACTTACCCCCGAACAACAAACCCTCCTGAGGGAGAAGGCTCTGGATCAGTGGAATGATCCGCAGTGGAATGCAATACTGGAACTCTCTTCCAAAGTTGATCGCCGGGCCCTTTTCAAGGCGTTTTCCTCTCTGGTATCCTTTTTACGCAAGGATAATATGGACAAGCTGAAGAATGACCTCTTGAAGAGATTTAAGAATAGAGAAGATCCCATCTTGTTCCAGGCTGAAACATCAGCTGGACTGGTCATTGTGGGAGGAAACAGGTCAAAAGTCTATGATAAGGATGCAGCTCTTATTCTTGACCTCGGCGGCAATAACTTGTACCTCAACAATGCCGGAGGAACACGGCCCGATATACCTGTTGCCATGGTGATCGATTGGGGTGGCCATAACCGCTACATTGCCCGGGATAATTTCTCCCAAGGGGCTGCGCTTTTCGGCGGCGGTTTTCTTATCGACCTCGGCGGTCATAGTACTTTTGTCGCCCTTGATGGCAGCCAAGGTGCAGGTTTGTGGGGAATAGGTCTCCTTTACCACGGTGATAGCAGCAGTGTCTTCCTGTCCCGCAGCATTTCCCAAGGGGTAGGCCAAATGGGGGTAGGCTTGCTCGTGGGGAGGGAAGGTCATGACAGCTATTCTTGTTTGTATGGAGGGCAGGCTTTTGGCCTTTATGGGGGAGCTGGCATCTTGATCAACAAAGGAGGTAATAATACCTACCGACTTGGCGGCCTGCGACCGGATTTTAGAGACCCCCAAAAATCGACTGTCAGCATGGGACAGGGTTTCGGATACGGATGGCGAACAGATGGGGACAAGAAGGGAGTGCCCGGTGGCATTGGCATCCTAATTGATGAAAAAGGTGACGATACTTTTATTGCCGATTATTTCGCCCAAGGCTCATCTTACTATTATGGGATTGGCATTCTCGATAACCGGGGAGGGAACAACAGGTACATTGCAGGGCGTTATGCGCAGGGGGCAGGAATCCACACCGCCATAGGTGTGCTACTCAACCGCGGGGGAAAGAGCACGTACTTTACTTCATATGGAGTTTCCCAGGGTATGGGGCATGATTATGGCGTGGGATTTCTCCAGGATGACAAAGGTGAGAGTGAATTTAAAGGAGGCGTCTTAGTACAGGGAGCGGCAACACAGGGTGGACTCGGGATATTGGCTGACTTGGGGAAGAAAAGCCGATTTGTGAGTGATTCGTCCGGACAGGGCTTCGCAAAAGAAGAAGATTGCCTCGGCATCTTGATCAGTCCAAAGATACAGGAGGATAACAACTTAACTCATTCGGGAAGAATGGCAGTTCGTATTGGGCGGAAGCAGGATTCAATGGAAAAATAGGATGAAAGTCTGTAACGGGCAAAACAGGTAACCGGCTGGTGTTTGGCGCAATGCATTGCCACTGCTTGCTTCCTGTACTGCACAACCATCCGACATTGACAAAGATGATAGACTTCAATTCGTAATAATTGATGTTCTTTTCAAAATGTAAAATAATATGACTTAATATAATACCGATGATTTTATTCCCATACATGAATCAGTGACCCATACTTCCTTTTCGAAAAGGCAATTTCCCGATAGATCATGCTTTTAATAATAGCGGTTTATGCATTAATAAATCCGTCAGTAAAAAAATTCAGGAGGCTCAAGATGAAAAGTTTTATAAAATTATTTATTTGTTTATTGTGTCTCTCTTTTTTATCGGGATGTGCATCACTTCAAGATGCAACAAGAACGGTAAGCTCATCGGTAAGCTCAACGGTCGGTTCTATTACGTCGGGAATAGATGAAAAACAATATGCAAAAGTTCCTGAAGACCAGAAGATTGGCATTGCCGAAGCAAATGAAAAGATCATGCTGTCCGAGAAGAAAATAAAGTTGGCAAAAGAAAAAAGCAAATATGCAGACCTGGAGCTTGATAAGGCTAACCTGTCAAAAGAAATATCGTCTCTCGAATACGATATTGTTCGACAGGAAGCCATTAAAAGAGCCGGCTTGGATGCAAAAGGGGTAAGCGGTGAGATTATCGGGGAGTTTAAGGCGAAGAAGAACAAGATTGAAGGCAATATCATGCGTATTGATGGAAAGATGGAGGATGTCAGTCTGTCTATAAAACGTACAAGCGATGAAATAGCAACTGCGGAAGGTGATTTAAAGAAAAAGGTGTCAAGAGAAAGCCCTGCCGATACGTCTAAAGTGAAGGCTGAAAAAGTGGATCAAGGCAAGACGGAAATTCCGGCAAAGACGAAAACGGCTGAACCTGTAAAGGATCAGGAGCCTGCGAAGGCACCTGATCCGCTGAAAGATCAGCCACAGGAACAAACCAAGTAGAAAAATATTGATGAAAGCCCGTGGTATTTCAACGGTGTGGGGGATAAACAGACCCTTTAAAACGGTACAAATAAAATTTATCCGTTTGATGTGTACTTCCTGAAACTCTCACACAGCTGATTTTCTTTATGCCATAATGGAGGAAGACATACAGTAGCTGCCAGATTTCCGCCTAAAAATCCCCCAACCCTTTTTGCCCAATGGTGTAAAGCAGAAGTGGATTGGCATACAGAAATCCCTCTCAAACTCCCTTTACAAAAGGGAGAAGCATGTCGGGGAATGACGATGCGGAATCAGGTATTGTCGCGAAACAGTTTGAGCCAGATGGGTCCACTCATGGCAACCAATCCCAGTATGGCGAAAGCAACTCCCCATCCGTACGTTCCGTTGCCAAAGACATCGAGCACAAAACCGAAGGCGAGGGGCGCGAGAAATGCCATGCCGAATCCGACAAACGCATACAATGCTAGGGTCCTGCCACGTTCAGAATCATGCGCAGCTGCGATGACACCGGCTGTCAGCGCACCGCTGTCGAGCATCATGGTAATTCCATAGAACAAGCAGAGTCCCGCAACCATGATAAAAGGGAGAGCGGCGGCAAAGCCTATGACACATCCGGTGATGCCGCCGGCAAGCATAAAAATAGTGATGACGCGCCTGCGTTCCGAAATTAGCGCCAGTTCATTTCCTAGGATACTGGCAGGCACGCCCGCGAAAAGAACGATCGTTGCCAGGTTCTGCGGACTGATATGATATTCGCGCACAGTTTGCAGGCTTATGCTGAAAGCCAGAAAGGCGACGAGCCATGTGCGAAATCCGAAGAGCTCCCAGCAGTGAACCGCATATCCACACATATAGCCTACGGCCGAACGGTTTCGGAGAGCTCCGCGAAAATTAAAGGAGAAGAGGAGGGTCTCTCTTAGCGGCAGATCAGGCGTCTTTGGCTTAACGGCAAGAGCGAAGATCAATGCAGTTCCCACGCAGCCTAAGGCCAGCATCGTAGCCGCCCAGTGCCAGTCAAGCCAGGTCACCAGCCACCCTGACAGAAATACCGATATGGCCGTTCCGATGCCATACGAAGACGTGTAAAAGGCAATAGACCTGCTCTGAGTTCTTCCTGTGATGTGATCGCTGAGCGCCTTCAGCCCCGGCATGTACGTTCCGGCCAGGCTTACACCCGCGCAGAATCTAAATAACATTGCCGTCAGGGTGCCCTGGGCAAGCCACCCGAAGCCTGCCATCGAGGCTGCACCGAAAACGGCCGAATAGAGATAGATGCGGCGCGGGTCAATCCTGTCGGTGAGACTCACAAGGATGGGCACAAAGGCCGCGTATCCCCCATAGAAGATGCCGTTGATCCAACCGGCCTCCGTATTGCTGAGACCCCATTCAGCCTGAAAGCCGGGAAGAAGGGCCGGGAAGTACATTGTTCCCGCCATGGAGAATATTTCGGCAGCACATACATAAATGACGAATTTAATCTGACTGTTCATGTGTAGAAAAAGATAAGGATCAAAAAAATTATTGCCCTTGTCGGATTTTTCTATCATTCTTTTCGTATTATTGTAATAATCAATTGCATTGAACTCAATCGATTTTTTAGATTTATCATATGGAAAATGCATTTCGAGAAACTGGCGGCATTGAAGCGGTACTATTTGATTTCGGAGGGGTTCTCTCTGAAGAAGGCTTCAAAAAAGGCCTCCAGGCAATAGCAAGATTGAATGGAATAAATGAAGAGAGTTTTGTCAGGACTGCCAACAATGTGATCCATGCCTGTGGATACGTTATCGGTAAAGTTTCTGAAAGCACCTATTGGGAGATGCTGAGGGGGACTACCGGCATCAGGGGTGATGACCAGTACCTGCGAAATGAAATTCTCTCCCGTTTCAGAATGAGAGAATGGATGATCGATACAGTGAAAAGGCTCAAGGCGCTTAGTGTCCGTGTGGGTATCCTCAGTGACCAGACCAACTGGCTCGATGAACTCGACGCTCGCGATAATTTTTTCCGACAGTTCGATTATGTTTTCAACAGCTATCATATGGGGAAAAGCAAGAAAGACCCGAGTCACTTTAAGGACGTGGTTCGCATATTGAAAATTGAAATTCATAAGGTACTCTTTATTGACGATGACACGGGAAACTGCGAAAGGGCTAAACAGGCGGGGTTGAAGGTTATTCATTACAGGGGCCGTAAACTGTTTTTTGAAGAAAATGCGCGGTATTTTCCAGGAATAACATCATAGAACGTAGTGCAGACCTTCAGGTCGGCCATATTAACAGGGCTAAAGACCTGTACTACATCTCTGCAAAGTCTTTCCAATTGACACGTATATGCATTTTTCTTATACTCTCATATCTTTTCCGCTTAACACCCTTCATTTCTTATTAACCAAGAGTGACAAGGAGGACCCATGCAGGGGATAAATCAACTGGATGCCATCTTTAAACCTAGGAGCGTTGCGGTGATCGGAGCTTCACCATCTCCCGGCAAACTTGGCTATGATGTTGTTTACAATCTGATACATGCCGGCTTTGCGGGTCCAATATATCCAGTCAACCCAAAGGCGGATCAGATTCTGGGTCGTCCTGCATTCAAGCAGATCAGTGATATTTCGCCCTCACCGGATCTTGCGGTGGTGATCATTCCGGCAAAGGCAGTGCCCGGCGCCATCGACCAATGTGGTAAGGTGGGAGTTAAGGCCGCCGTAGTCATTACGGGAGGGTTTGCGGAAGCTGGAAAAGAAGGCGAGAAACTTCAGGAAGAGCTGGCAAGCACCGCGCGCCGCTATAGCATCCGAGTAATCGGACCCAACTGCCAGGGGGTGAATAATCCTCATCATAATCTCTGTGCCTCGTGGCCGTTGCTTACCAGGACGGGCCGCATGGCATTTATCTCCCAGAGCGGGACGGTCGGGGCGGCGCTCATGGATTGGGCAAGCGAAGAACACCTCGGGGTGAGTGCCTTTGTAAGTCTAGGAAATCGCGCCGACGTCGATGAAGCAGATTGCATCCAGTATTTTAACCATGATCCTGATACAGAGGTAATCGCCCTCTATCTGGAAGGCGTCAAACGGCCGGGCGACTTTCAAAAAGCCCTGGCTGCCGCTACGAAACCAGTCGTCATTCTGAAGTCCGGACGCACGCCGAGGGGCCGCGTTGCGGCGGAATCACACACCAAATCGATGGCAGGAGTGGATGCCGTTTACGACGCCATCTTCAGGAAATACCGGGTCCACCGCGCCGATACCATCGAAGAACTCTACGACTATGCCAAGGCGCTTGCCTACATATCCAAGCCTCCGGGAAAGCGCCTGCTCAATATTACCAGTTCGGGAGGTTCTGCAATTCTGGCCATCGATCAGGCGGAAAAACTCGGGTTTGAATCGCCGCGACCGGCGGCCGCCCTGAGGGAGCGTCTGCGAGCAATTTTACCCCCGCACTGTTCGGTTGATAACCCCATAGACCTTACGGGAGACGTGATCGGTGATCCGACGCTATATAGCAAAGTGATCGATGCCGCAAAAGATGACTATGACACTATGGTCATCATTTTCGGCGATCCGATTGCCGGGGCATCGAAGATTGTCACTCCCGGCGCCTCAGAGGTGGTTGTCTTTTTGGGCGGCGCCGATGTAGAAAGGGAGGAACGCCTTCTGATCCACCAGCGAGGCATACCGGTCTATCCCACTCCTGAGCGCGCCCTCAAGGCACTGTATCAATTCTTCCGATTTGAGAACCGTTCCATTTTTTCCTCTTCGCTGCATGCATCGACCTCAGGATTGCAACTGATGCCCGCCGGTGAGGCAGTGGCACTGCTGGATGAGGCCGGCATTCCAGTGGCCGCCGCGAGACTGGCAAAATCGCCCGAGGAGGCTTCAGCAGTCGCCCGCTCGTTTGCTACTCCTGTTGTACTCAAAGTGGCCTCACCGGATATAGCACATAAGAGCGATGTTGACGGTATACGGCTCAATCTATCTACCGATAAAGAAATACGCACCGCTTATCACGAAATCATGGCAAGCGCCGCCGCGCGCGCCCCCCAAGCCAGTGTAGAAGGGGTAACTGTATCACCCATGGCCGAAGCGGGCGGCCAGGAAGTTATTGTAGGTGTTTTCACGGATCCCCAGTACGGGCCTATTTTGATGTTCGGCCTGGGGGGAATCTTTACAGAAATTTACAGGGATGTGCAGTTCTGCCTGCTCCCAGCCTCGGAGGAGGAATTGCGGCATACGATCCAGGCCATCACGGGATATCCCTTGCTTGCCGGTGTCCGGGGCCAACGCCCGAAAGACGTAAAGAAGCTGATAAAAGTCATGAAGGGTGTGTCTAAACTGGCAATTGATAATCCAGAAATTGATCAGATTGATCTGAACCCCGTGCTCGTCTATGAACAGGGTATCCTTGTCGTGGACGCCCGAATCTTCAGACGGATAGTCTAGGTACATTGGTTCATAAATTCGGGTACGTACTTTATGCCACAGTATGGGAATTTCCATGTACTATTGTCATCTCGAGCCCTTCAGTTTACTCAGGGTAAACTCCACGAGAAATCTTAGTAGAGGGGTAAAACTAAAAGATATCTCCCTTCGGTCGATATGACACATTAATAATGAAAGGATGTACTGAGTTTCAGCATTACGGCAACGCGCGGGGAGTATTTATCAAGAGTAAAGAAGGCAGATTGTTGAGAATGTCTTCTCTGAATGTTAAAGCTTACGATGCATAGAATTCAGCGCCTTCAGTGGATTTTGTGATCCTTGAGCAGGTTGGCCATGATCAGTCCGTAAAAACTTTCCCTGCCGGACCGGTAATGCCAGCCCAGGTGGGTGAAGCAATTTGCACACAGAGTGATACACCAGGCGAATCCGGCAAACCACGTAGCCTCGCATGTGGGGATGCCGTAGATGGGACATCCCCATGCCTTGGAGAAGCAGCCGATATGGAAAGTAATTCCAAGGGGATTTTTAAATATATGTGCATGTTGACCGTTTACGGCAATGCTATATTCAACGGTTGTGATCTCGTTTCTGCAGTTCTTACAAATGATTGACTCTTTCTTTTCTTCTGTTTCCGTTTCCTGCAATATTTTCGAGCAGACGGCCTCGATTTGCTCGTCCGAAGATTCCTTGACTATCCACGGATGACCTATGCGATATGGATGTATTTCATGGCTTGTGCTAAAAGTCATATCCAGGAAACTTCCTGTACTCCGGTGTGTCGGTTCATGTTTCTCAATTGAACCCATTGGTCTTATTTTACTTGATTTGACGCTCTAAAGCAAATTACCAAAAGAGCCGATTATTGCTAAGAGGTGCCAGGGAATGATGCCGGGAATTAACAGAAGAGCCAAATTTAAAAAGGTGATAATTATTCTTATGGTTCTGGGTATATTACTGCCCGTTCACGCTGCCGAGATGTACAGATGGGTTGATAAAGAAGGAGTATTACACTTTTCGGATGATCAACCGGAAGGAGTCAAGGATACTAGACGGCTGAAGGTGGAAGATTCGGCGCCGAGGGAAGAAGCCCCTGGCGTGAAACTGGAAGTGCACGAAGAAAAGGTCACGGCACCACAACCGCAACAGAATAAAGAATCGGGCAGGATAACTTCTAGAACACAACAGAAGTTGCAGAATTTTCCCCTGGTCTTACAGAAGCTCAATTGGTGTGCCTTTGCCAGTATGGAAATGGTTTTTAAATACTACGGCTTCGATGTTGATCAGGATGCAATTTTCAAAAATTTAAATGCGCGGCGGAGAAGTACCGTTAGGGAAGGAGAGGGGCTCGATCCGGGAACGGTAGCACGCTTCATGAGCAGGGCGGGACTTAATGTTGATTACCACGAAGAGGGCGATCTTGAAGCCGTAAAAAGTTATATTGATAAAGGCATTCCCGTAATGTGTGGCCGTATTGCACCCGGGAAATGGGAAGGTACGCGGCACATGTCGGTGATAATAGGGTATGACGATGTATATAAGGAAGTTGTGCTTGCTGATCCCGGCTATGGCCGTGAAATATCAATTACCTTTGACGAGTTTATGGATGAGTGGGGAAGGGCCAATAAACCGATGATTGCTGTATCCAAATGAGTACAGACAGAACGTCTGAAATAAAGAAGCAGTCGGCCCCTATGCATCATATAAAACCCAGGGGATTGATTCTCTTGACAAACTTCGCATACGTGTGTTAAGCATCACTCCAACACAGGTAACCCGCAAGGGAGTTAGGGAAGGCGGTGAAAATCCGCCACGGGCCCGCCGCTGTAACCGGGGACGAAAACCGCAGGGGCCACTTTCCTCTAAGGATGGGAAGGCGCGGTGAGTAGAAAGAGCCGGAAGTCAGAAGACCTGCCTGCAGAACAGACATAGTTTTGGCCTGTGCTCGGTACGGGCGAAGCTGAATTCACCGTAGATGGAAAACGGCATCCACGGATCAATAAAATGGTTCGTGGATTTTTTATTATTTCTTATGGCACAAAAATTATTGCTCCTGAGACACGGAGATATCGGTGAACAGTATCGAGACCGGTATATCGGGAGCACGGATGTGTCCATGAGTCCCCTGGGGCATCAGCAGGTCAGTGCCATCCGGAAGTTGCTCGGCAAAGAAAGGCCCAGCCGGTGTATCTCGAGTCCCATGATGCGCTGCAGAGAAACGGCAGCAATCGTCATGGAAACTGCTGACATGGACTTTACCGTCGATTCCGATCTGAGAGAAATCGATTTTGGTCGATGGGAAGGTATGACCTTCGAGGAAATCCAGAAGGCATTTCCCGACAATACGGAGAGATGGGCTGAGTTTAACGCCAATTTTGCTTTTCCGGGGGGGGAAAAAATCGGAGATTTTCAGGGAAGAATCATCGGCGCTGCCGAGCGTCTGGTGACAAACCCGGCCGACACCATTCTCTTATGTACGCATGGAGGCGTCATCCGTCTTCTCATCTGCCATTTCCTGGGGCTCCAGCCCTGGCAATACATACTTTTTAAGGTTAAGCATGCCTCCCTCACAACTATCGAACTGTTTGACGGGTCAGGTATCCTTTCAGGACTGAATGAAACAGGGCAGGTATAGCAAGAGGTCGAATTGGATGGCAAAGATAATTTTCATAACAGGGGGCAACAGGAGCGGCAAGAGCAGGTATGGCCAACGTATAGCCGAATCGATCTCCGGCACCCGGACGTACATTGCAACTTGTCCAGTCGTCGATAAGGAAATGGAAGATCGCATACGTAAGCATAAAGAAGCCCGTAAATCGGCTTCCTGGCAGACTCTCGAAGAGTTGACGGACCTGGCCGGAGCCCTGCGCAGATCAAGGGGAAGCCAGGTGACACTCGTTGACTGCCTTACCTTATGGGTCAACAATCTCATGTATGAAGCGGAGCAAGAAAAGAAATATCTCGATGAAGAGGTGATTGGTGCAAGGTGTGAGGATGTCGTTAGAGTTTGTAATGACCTTCCCGGCACGGTCATTTTTGTAACCAATGAAGTGGGGATGGGCATCGTGCCCGAAAATTCTGTCTCCCGGCTGTTCCGGGACCTAGCGGGACGGTGCAATCAAATTATGGCGGTTCATGCAGATATTTTCATTTTCATGATAAGCGGCATTCCCCTCTACATTAAAGGAGAGAAAATCTTATGAACTTAATGGAATCGACGATTAAAAAGATAGTCCACCAGGACGCGGATGCCCGTGCCCAAGCGAGGCAGAGGCTTGAACAGCTCACTATGCCGCACTGGGCGTTGGGCCGTTTGATGGACCTGGCTGAGGAATTAGCGGGGATGACGGGTTCCATAAAGCCGCCCGTGGGCCGCAAAACTGTTGTTACCATGGCAGGTGATCACGGAATTGCTGCAGTGGGTGTCAGCAAATATCCGCAGGAAGTAACTGTTCAGATGGTGTATAACTTTGTGCAGGGCGGCGCAGGCATCAATGCCCTGGCAAAGCTTGTCGGTGCGCAGGTTGTGGTTGTCGATATGGGTGTGGCCGGAGACTTGGGTGAGCTCGTCAAATCGGGGAAAATCATTTCCAAACGGATGGGAGCGGGAACAAGAAATATGGCCACCGGACCGGCTATGTCCCGGAATGAGGCCGTTCGCTCCGTGGAAGGGGGAATTGAAGTGGCCCTGGAACTGGGGCCATCGACTGATGTCTTCGGTACGGGTGATATGGGGATCGGCAACACATCGCCCAGCGCCGCTGTCATTGCCGTATTCAGCGGGTCACCGCTTGCCGAGATTGTAGGCCGTGGTACTGGCATTGATGATGCACAGCTTGTGCATAAAAATGCAATGATCCAACAAGCCCTGGAGATGAACAGGCCCGACCCAGGCGACGCACTTGATGTCCTCGCAAAAGTTGGGGGATTTGAGATCGGCGGGATAGCCGGTTTAATCCTGGGCGCTGCCTACATGAGAAAGCCCGTGCTCGTGGATGGATTCATCTCCACTGCCGGTGCACTCATAGCCGCGCGGTTGGCTCCCGCTGCCCGAGATTACATGATCGCTTCCCATCGCAGTATGGAGAGGGGGCATCAGATTGCCCTCGACTGCCTGGGGAAAAAGCCACTTCTTGATCTCGATATGAGACTCGGCGAAGGAACCGGCGCGGCCTTATCCATGAATCTTGTGGAGGCGGCCGTTCGCATTCTTACGGAAGTGGCCACCTTTGAGGAAGCAGCCGTATCCAAGGCGGATAAATGAAACCCTTGCTGGCAGCCATCCAGTTTTTGACAGTTATCCCATTTCCAAAGAGTTTCACCGGGGGAGAAAAGCAACTCGAGAAATGTGTGCCGTTCTTTCCCGTAGTTGGTTTACTCATCGGCATTATTATAGCGGCTTTTGATCATGTTATGGGCTTCATATTTTCCCCGCTGCCGGCAAGCGTTATGACCGCGATTGCCATGACAGGCATATCGGGGGGGTTACACATGGATGGCCTGGCGGATACGGCGGATGGTTTTTTCAGCGCCCGTCCGCGTGAGCGGGTTCTTGAAATCATGAGAGACAGCCGGACAGGCGTCATGGGCGTTATCGCTGTGGTGTTTGTAATTGTGCTGAAGATTTCTGTCTTAATCTCACTCTCCCCACCTTTCCGTCCCGGGATCATTGTCCTCATGCCTCTGGCGGGGCGGTGCTCTTTCGTTGTGATGATGACAGCCCTTCCATATGTCAGACGCGAAGGTGGCCTGGCGACTGCCTTCGGAGCTGGAAAGTCATGGCTAAACGTTCTTTGGACGTCGGCGTTTCTCCTTGCCGCAGGATGGCTTGCGGGACACTGGATGGGCCTCGCGGCAAGTCTTTCTGCGCTTCTGATGGCGGCCCTGTTTTCGGTTTACTGTTTTCACAAGATTGGCGGATATACTGGTGATACCTTGGGAGCCGGTTGCGAGCTTACGGAGATCATCCCGGCCATCGCAGCTTTGGCTTTGATGGGCATTGTGTACTGATTCAACGGTGGGACTGAGAGATATTCTTCAGAATTCAAATCTCCCGGCCTGACAATTTTACATGAAACTAGAATATCAGATTCTTGTCGCCATACTTCTGGACTTCATCGGAGGCGATCCGCCCTGGCTTCCCCACCCCGTGAAACTGATAGGACGTTTCGCTTCTTTCCTGGAGACACCTCTGAGAAGAACATTTCCGAATCCACGCACAGCAGGCGCGATGGCTGTCTTGACAGTCCTTATATTTACGGGTATGGTAACGTATGCGGTCATCTTTAGTGCAGGCCTGCTGCATCCTCTCGCCGCCGATATTGTTTCCATTCTCATCCTTTATACGACGTTCGCTGCCAGAGATCTCTCGCTGCATAGTCTTAATGTCTATCGTGGGTTAAAGGCTGGAAACATTGAAGAGGCCAGGAAGAAGGTTGCCCTGCTGGTGGGCCGGGACACTGACATCCTCGATGAGGCCGGCATCGTTCGAGCAACCGTGGAAAGCGTTGCCGAAAATACCGTTGACGGAGCTACGGCGCCGCTGTTCTTTGCCTTCCTTGTAGGACCTACAGGCGCAATGCTTTATAAGGCTGTAAATACGCTTGATTCCACTTTCGGCTACAAAAACGAACGTTACAGAGAGTTTGGATGGGCTTCGGCAAGGCTGGATGACGTTGCCAACTATATACCTGCGAGACTGACGGCGATGATAATTCCTGTTGCCGCCGTGATCCTGCGACTGAGTTCCTTGAATTCTCTCAGAATCCTGCTAAGGGATGGGAAAAAACATCCCAGCCCGAATTCAGGCCTCGCTGAAGCTGCTGTGGCCGGCGCCCTGAAGATTCAACTTGGCGGGCTGAACTATTATTTCGGGCAACCCTCAACGAGACCAACCTTGGGAGACCCTGTTAAGGAGTTGGGGAAGGACGATATATTAAGGGCAAATGCCCTGATGTTAGTCACACTGATTCTTACCACGACCATTTTTCTTGCCGTCAGGTTCAGTCTTAATTGGTAGAGCCGTGCAGCGACCAAGAGGCTTATCTATAGACGTCAGGCAGCGCACATCATATTTGTTGATTGTGAGGGAATAGAGTGTATATCATTACTGCATCTAAGAATATCAAGTAATATGATGTATTGAGCGAAATGAGAGCACCCGGATCAAGCAAAGAAATCGCTGCTAAATTCATTCTCAGGGCACTGCACCATAAGAATTACCGGCTGTTTTTTGGCGGTCAAAGCATTTCCCTCATAGGAACGTGGATGCAGCAGATTGCCATGAGTTGGCTGGTCTATCGCCTCACCGGCTCGGCATTACTCTTGGGCGTCGTAAGTTTTTCCAGTCAGATCCCCGTCTTTCTGCTTGCGTCTATTGCCGGTGTATATGCGGACAGATGGAATCGCCATCGTATGCTGGTTGCTACTCAGACGCTTTCCATGGTCCAGGCCTTGACCCTTGCCTTTCTTACCCTCTATGGAGCGATACACGTCTGGCAGATTATTGCTCTCAGTATCTTCATTGGTGTGATCAATGCCTTCGACATGCCCACCCGTCAGTCTTTTATAGTGCAAATAGTGGATAAGGCGGAAGACCTCGGGAATGCGATTGCCCTGAATTCTTTTATGTTCAACGGTGCCCGGCTCGTGGGGCCTGCCATTGCAGGCATACTTATCGGGCTCTTGGGTGAAGGCATCTGCTTTCTCATTAATGGGCTGAGCTTTGTCGGCATTATTATAGCACTGCTTGCGATAAAGGTGCCGAAAAGAAAAAAAGCGGCCAACACATCGCGTATTTGGCACGATTTGAAAGAAGGTTATTCCTATGCCTTTGGATTTGCACCAATGCGTTATATCCTTCTTCAGCTCGGATTGATGAGCTTCATGGGCATGGCATACGCTGTCCTCATGCCTATTTTTGCGAAAGATATTCTCCACGGCGGACCTCACACGCTGGGATTTCTAATGGCGGCATCGGGTATCGGTGCCCTCACAGGCGCTGTCTATCTCGCGTCGCGACAGACAATTCTTGGGCTGGGACGATTCATTGCCTATGCTTCTGCTATTTTCGGTATGGGGATTATTGCCTTTTCTCTGTCAAAGATACTCATCGTTTCGCTTTTCATGATGTTCATTACCGGATTTGGGATGATCGTTCAGATGGCATCGAGCAACACCATTCTGCAAAGCATTGTAGAAGAGGATAAGCGTGGTCGTTTGATGAGCATTTACGCAACGGCAATTATTGGTATGGCGCCAATTGGAAACCTCTTCGCAGGTGCACTGGCATCCCGGATTGGCGCTCCCAACACTCTCATCGTCAGTGGGATAGCCTGCATCATTGGTTCGTTGATATTTGCTGTGAATCTTCCTCAAATAAGAAAAGAGGTTCGTCCGATTTACGTCAAGATGGGCATCATCTCTGAGCTTGAATGACAAATTTCAAAAGTCTCAGCATCAAAAAATATTGGAAATTTTGTATTAATTATATTATGCTGAACTCTAGAATCTTTTGAAATGAATTGAGGTGTTTATGAGGTTTGATATTGCAAAAGACGGCAGTGGTCTGGTTTATGAAATACGGCAGATTGTCATCGTGGCCAATAAACTGAAAGAGTATGGCATAGAGGTAACCTGGGAGAATATCGGCGACCCCATTCATAAAGGGGAAAAAATACCCGACTGGATGAAAGAAGTCCTTATTGAAGTTCTCAGAGATGACCTTTCTTACGGCTATTGTCCTACCAAGGGTGTTGACTCGACCCGTGAATTCCTGGCAGATCGGGTAAACAAGATGGGCCACGCGCAGATAACACCTGAAGATATAATTTTTTTCAACGGTCTGGGTGATGCAATTGCACGGGCATACAGTGCCATACGGGTTGATGCAAGGATCATCATGCCTGAACCCACTTATTCCACACATCTGCTGGCGGAAGTGCTCCATGCCTCATTTCCCCCCAATACATACCGGATGAATCCCTATCGCGACTGGGCACCGGACATCCGCGAACTCGAGCAGAAGGTGAGAAGCTATAAATCGATCGTCGGAATTCTGGTAATCAATCCGGACAATCCTACGGGCTTTGTCCATTCTCCCGAGACGCTGCAGCAGATCGTGAAGATTGCCAGAGAGTATGACCTCTTTCTTATTTTCGACGAAACGTACATCAACATTGTGTACAACGGAAAATCAACAGTACACCTGTCGGATCTTATCGAAGACGTGCCCGGCATCAGCATGAAGGGCATCTCCAAGGAATTCCCCTGGCCCGGTTCGCGGTGCGGCTGGATGGAGGTATACAATGTACATAAGGATGAGAAATTCGAGAGGTACTTTAACACTATAGTGAACCAGAAGATGTCCGAGGTTTGTTCGACCACACTTCCGCAGATGGCGATCCCGAAAATCATTACCCATCCGGAGTATAAGAAATACCTGGACTCTCGTGTCCGGCACTACGAAAAACTTTCCAACATAGCCTATAATAGTCTCAAGGACGTTCCCTATCTTATTGTGAACAGGAGCAACGGCGCCTTCTATATGTCGGTGGTTTTTAACGAGGCCTCGCTCAATGACAGGCAGAAACTGCCTATCAAGCAACCGGAGATCAGGCAATACGTTGAGAAACTGGTGTCTGAAAGAATAGAGTATGACAAACGTTTTGTTTATTACCTCTTAGGTTCCACGGGGATTTGCGTCGTTCCGCTCACTTCTTTCTTTACCTCCGTACCGGGTTTCAGGATGACCTTGCTTGATAGAGACGCAGATAAATTTGAATACATCATGAAGACGCTTGCGGAAAAGACCGTCGAGTATATCGAGTCTGCACACTAAGCCTCCCGTAAAGACAGAGACATGCCGCCGCATGTCTCTGTCATCTTAAAATCCTATTCCGGAATATTATTTGATCAGGCGCTGGTGCATTTTGTAGATTGCCAGCGGAAAGAAAACAATGCAGGAGATCACAAAATAGCAGAACCCCGGCAGCAGTGACATATCGACTATGCCGAGACTTAGCGCCCTGGTAAGATTTACCATATGCGTCAATGGCAGGAGCATCGCGATGTATTGAGCCCACCCGGGCAGGTTCTCGATGGGGAAAAATGTCCCGCTGAAGAGAAACATGGGAGTGATGAATAGAAATACGGGAAGGTTGAACAGCTCTATGTTAGCTACAATTGCCGTGAAGATCATTCCGATGGAACCAAAGGCTATGCCCCCGATAACGGAAAGCGGGATAATCAGAAGACCTTCAGGGTAGCGGATGAGACCAAATAAACTGATAACCCCCAGCATGATTGATGTGGCGATAACCGATTTGGTGGCTCCCCAGACTATTTCCCCGGTGATAATTTCTTCAAGAGTAAGCGGCGTTGCCATCATGGCGTCAAATGTTTTTTGATAATACATACGCACGAAGGAGGCATAGGTGTTTTCAAAGAAGGCGTTGTTCATGATATTGATGGCAAGCAGGGCCGGTGCAATGAAAAGCATATACGATATTTCGGAGCCCTGGTAATTAACGTTTCCAACGAGGGCGCTCAAGCCCACCCCGAAGGCGACTAAATAGAAGAAAGGTTCGAGCAGAGGGGGAACGAAACTGATCTTCCAGTTCTGCCGGTAAACAAGCAGATTTCTCTCCCAGACCCTCAAGAAGCGCATGGATAGATGGAGCGGCAAGATTTCCCTCATTCTCTTAGCTCCCTGCCTGTTAGTTTTAGGAAGACGTCTTCCAGGGTCGCCATGCGCATGATGCATCCTTCCTTGCAATATTTGTTGCTGATCTCACGGAACAGGGTATTCCCATCTCTGGTATTTATGATCAACCGATGGCCCAGATCCTCATGTTCCATATTTTTGGATTGGACAAATGCCCGCAGCGTTTGGTTCGGTTCAAGCACCTCTATGATATCGTGGCCTACATATTGTTTGATGAGTTCAAGAGGTATGCCATCTACCAGTATGCCTCCGTGATCCATGATGATCAGGCGATCGCAAAGCCGGGACGCTTCGTCCATATTATGGGTGGAAATCAAAATAGAAAGCCCCTTTGCCTTGAGCTCACCTAAACGCTCCCACACCTGATGGCGGGACTGTGGGTCCAGGCCCGTCGTCGGTTCATCCAGGATTAAGAGCTCCGGGGCGTTCAGCAGTGCTCTGGCCAGAACCAGACGGCGCATCATGCCTCCCGACAGTTCCGTAACCCTGGCTTCTTTGCGGTGCTCAAGGGCCATAAACCTAAGAAGGCTCGCGGCCTGTGCCTGCGCTGCCGCGGGTGACATATTGAAGTATCGGGAAAAAACCTCTAAATTTTGTTTTACCGTAAGGTCGGGATCCAAATTATTCTCCTGGTGACACACGCCAAGTCTGGACTTTATGGCACGCGCGTTTTGCGTAACATCAAGACCGAAGACTTCGAGGGTTCCGCTTGTGATTGGTGAAAGGCCATAGATCATCCGGATGGTTGAAGTTTTTCCGGCGCCATTGGGTCCCAGCATTCCGAAACATTCTCCCGGATATACGTTAAAAGAAATATTATCGACAGCTACGAGGTCACCAAATATCTTGGTCAGATTTCTTGCCTGAACGATCAGGCTTGCCGATAATTTTTCAGGGTAATTTTCCTGCGCGACTTTCATGCGGTAAGCCGTTCTCTTGGAAGCTGCATTTGATCAATATGCGTTTGCGTTTGTCATTTAAATGAATTGTCAGAATCTTCTGAATATGCTACTTATCCGGCCATCTTTGATATGTTATATCAGATCAGGATTCTTCTTAAAACATAATTTAGCGAAGGCTCCGTTTTATCGTATCTGTTTTAACGCGGGAGGAAAATTAAGATGTCTGGCTTATTGGAGGAAACACTGGCGAAATATAACAGGGGGCTGGTTTTCGTCTATACGGGGAACGGCAAGGGTAAGACAACGGCTGCCATGGGGCAGGCGCTGCGGGCTGTGGGGCACGGCTTGAAGGTGCTCGTCATTCAATTTATGAAGGGGAAAAAATACGGCGAGGTGATAGCTTGCGAAAAATTTCTTCCCGCCATAACCGTCTGCCCATGCGGTCTCGACAGTTTTGTGATGAGGGAAAACCCTGCCCCTGTTGATATCGAACTCGCCGGTCAGGGATTAAACCTTGCCAGGAAGGCCCTGTCTTCAGGAGAATATAGCATGGTTATCCTGGATGAAATAAATGTTGCCCTCGACTTTGGACTGATTTCCATAAAGGACGTTATAGAGATGATAAGAGGGAGAGCGGCAAATGTGGACGTGGTCATGACGGGAAGATATGCTCCTCCGGAAATTATCGAGATTGCCGACACGGTGAGCGAGGTGAACGAAATTAAGCATCATTACTCTGCGGGGTTGAAGGAAAGGGCCGGTATAGAATACTAGCCCAGAAGGCAGAATAGCAGGGAACCCGGAGAGGGAGGCTGATGATGAAGAAGACCCCGAAGGATGAGCTCAACAGGCGTATCAGAGCTCTACAGAGACGCATGGAATCAGGAGAAACGGACGGCGCACTGATTGTTCAAAATGCGGACCTATTCTATTTCACAGGAACCGTGCCGCAGGGATATTTGTTTATACCCCCTTCAGGAGATCCTCTTTTTTTTGTGCGCAGAAACGCTGATCGGATCAGGAATGAGTCCGAGCTTGATACCATCATACCCATTGGCAGCATCAGAGAATTACCGGGACTGCTGGCTCACCATGGCTATTCGCGAATAAAGAGACTCGGGATGGAGCTTGATGTGTTGCCGGTAAACCTTTATCTCCGGTATCTGGATATTATAAAGCCGGCCGAAATCATCGACATCTGGCCTTCTATACAGGCTGTCAGGGCCGTGAAATCTGACTACGAAATAGGGCTCATGAAGGAAGCGGCATGCCTTTCCGACTTCATGGTCGCCACTTGCCGGAACAATCTTAAGGAAGGGCTGTCTGATATAGAGCTTACCGCCGCGATTGAGGCGGCGGCTCGAACGCGCGGTCATCAGGGTTACGTCCGTACGAGGGCGTTCAATCAGGAGGTCTATTGGGGCCATTTAATATCCGGACCTGACGCAGCCGATCTGAACTTCGTAAACAGCACGACCGGTGGACATGGGCTCTACAATGCCTTCCCGCAAGGTTCGGGATGGAGAACTATCAGGAGGCAGGAGCCGGTCATTTTTGATCTCGGCGCAATTATGCACGGGTACTGCGTGGATCAAACGCGCACACTTAGCCTCGGGCCTCTCCCCAATAAATTGGACGACGCCTACAAGGTGTCCTTGGAGATCCACTATAGATTGGGGAGAATGGTCCAACCCGGTGTCGCAGTTGGCGAGCTATTTTCAGAGGCACAGAGCATGGCTGAATCCCACCACCTGGGTGAATATTTCCTGGGTTATGGAAATCGGCGCTTGGAATTCTGCGGACATGGAGTCGGCTTGGAATTGGACGAATATCCGGTGATCGCAAAAGGAGGAAAAACGCTCCTCGCTTCCGGCCTGGTCATCGCGATCGAACCGAAGTTTAACTTTCCGGGGGAGGGGGTTGTCGGCGTTGAAGATACATTTGTCGTCACTGACAAAGGAAGTCAGAGACTGACCAATGCCAGCTATGTTGTCGACGTCACCCAAAGTTAGGTACCTATGATGAAGCATGAGAAAGTTCTCGATCACATCATCTCGCTTCTCAAGGAGCAAGGGGCTTCTGCTGTTGTACTGGCAAATACTGTTGACATCGTTGTTGACGAAAGGGTTCGCCTCAAGTGTCGGGTTCCCGTATGTGACAGTTACGACAAGAACCTCATGTGCCCCCCCTATGTACCGTCTGTGGCGGAATTTCGCGAAGCTCTCAGGAATTATAGGCAAGCCATCCTTCTCCAGGTATCAGCCCTTCTCCACGAAACATACGCGAACGCCCCCGCAGAAGAGGTATTTCTTCCTGCCAGAAAACTTCACGAGTTGGTTAATTTGGGCGAGAGAGAGGCATTTACCGCCGGGTTTCGTTTTGCCGCCGGATTTATCGGAGGCTGCTGCCGGCTGTGCGTGGAGTGCGTCGCGGCACAGGGTGGCGCAGCTTGCCGGTTTCCCTTCAAGGCAAGGCCTTCCATGGAGGCCATGGGAATCGATGTCATAGCTACTGCGGAAAAGGCAGGCTTGCCGGTCTCCTTTCCCATCAGCGACAGGATTACATGGACAGGACTAATTCTATTATAGGAAGCCAAATGCGCATTGAAGGATACGCTGCCGATTTCCAAGGCGACGGGAAACACGGTGGCGAATATGAGTCTGATCCACGGAATGCACATGTTGAGGACGGAGTTTCATGACCGTCCATCGGCTGCGAAAATTGTGGGAAATTTTTGAGGATCAAGGTTATGAAAATAAAATTCATGGGAGCGGCAAGAACGGTAACCGGTTCCTGCTATATTATTGAAGCGCATGGCCACCGGTTCGCCGTTGACTGTGGGATGCATCAGGGGAATGCGGAGATTGAGAAGAGAAATTGGGATGTTGATATTTATCAACCTGCTGGCATAGATTTTTTTCTCATCACCCATGCCCACATAGACCATTCCGGCCTTCTGCCGCGGATTATTAAGAAAGGATTCAAAGGCAAGATTTATACGACACCGCCAACGAGGGATCTACTGAAGATACTGCTTCTCGACAGCGCCCACATCCAGGAGATGGAAGCGCAGTGGAAAAGCAAGAAACATCTCCGCTCAGGAGAAGAACGAATCAAGCCTTTGTATACACAGAAGGATGCGGAGGCGGTATTTCCAATGTTCAATGTGGTATCGTACGGCGAAGTTTTTGAACCCTTCGCCGGCATCAAAGTAACTTTCAAAGACGCAGGCCACATCCTCGGCGCTTCGATGATCGAACTTTCGCTTGAAGAAAATGGCGCGACTGTCAAGCTGGTCTTTTCCGGCGATATAGGCCGTCCCGCCCAGTTACTCATGGAAGATCCGAGTGTTGTCGAAACAGCCGATTTTCTTTTCTTAGAGTCAACGTATGGCGACCGCAATCATAAGAACGAGGATGACAGCCTGAACGAACTGGCGGAGGCCATAGCTTATAGTTACGGCAACAAAGAGAAGGTGATTATCCCTGCCTTCGCTGTGGAGAGAACCCAGGAAATGATGTATTGTCTGTATCTTCTGTCCAAGGATGGAAGGCTTCCCCAGGATATGCCCGTCTATCTGGATAGTCCTTTGGCCATCCAGGCTACGGAGATCTTCCGTCGCTACACAGCTTACCTCGATGATGAGACCAGGGCATTGATAAAGAAAGGAGAGGATCCCTTATATCTGCCGCAATTACATCTTACTCCCACGACGGAGGAGTCTATGGCCATAAACAACCTCTCAGGACCGGCGATTGTCATTTCCGCGAGCGGCATGGCCGATGCAGGGAGGATAAAGCACCATCTGCGACACAACATATGGCGGCAGGGCGCCAGTATTGTCTTTGTCGGCTTTCAGGCCCAGGGAACGACGGGTCGTAAGATCGTGGATGGCGCAAAGAAGATTCGTCTCTTTAATGAGGAAATTGCCGTAAGGGCCAAAGTCTTTACAATAAACGGATTTTCCGCCCATGCCGGTCAAAGTCAGCTTCTCGACTGGTTGGGACATTTCCGAAGCCGGGATATGCAGGTCTTCCTCGTACATGGGGAATATGGAGCTCAGCAGGCGCTTGCAGGCCTGATTAAGGAACGATTCGGCTTCCAAGTGATGATACCTCAATATCTTGAAGAAACTACCCTGGAGCCGGGGCGTGTACTTAAGCGGGTGGAGTATCCGGAGAAAGCGATCCCCTCGATTGATTGGAATTACATAATTGAAAATATCGGCACCAAGTTTGTGCGGCTTAGGGAGAGAAAATCTCAACTGGAGTCAAAGCCGTGGATGGAACAGACAGAGATCAGAGATCAACTCCTCGAACTGGACCGCGTCCTGACGGAAATAAATTCTGAAGTATAACGTAACCGGAAGTACCCTGCCGCTGTTCTATTCGAGGAGTTTGTATTGGAATCTCGCCACGACGTTCAATTGTGAAATATTGAACTCACGGGGTAAGGGATCATAAGGGGCAGCTGATCTGACAACATCAAGAGCTCCCTGGTCGAGGTAATTAGATCCAGATGATTCAATGATTAGACTTGATGTGATGTCCCCACCTTCGCCTATTGAGAATTTAATCACGGCGATTCCTTCTTCCTCCCGTTCAAAGGCAGCCTGGGGATATATCCATATGTCTTCTATTTTTTTCTTTATCCTTTTAAGGTAAAATGTATATTTGATGTCAATGCTGCCGAGGTCAACGGTCTCTTCTTTTTTTACGCGGCGGCTGCGGACTTGTTCTTCGACCTGATGGACGGGCTTGTCAGCCTTTTCTTCTTCTGTGATTTTGTCTTTATTTGCCGTTGGTTCTTTCAAGGTGACGACTAAAACATCATCCTTGCGGGCTTTCCCACGAAAGTCTATAAAGCCAGTCACATACAACATGGCCACGTGACTGGTAAGAGATATCAGTATGGATATGATCAATATTCTTTTTGACGGCATCGAGGGGCTGCCTTTTCTTGTTCGGATAATACGTCAACGAGTATATAAAAATCAACTATTTGTTAAAGTGCAAAAGAAGTCTCGCGTAACATTCTCAGGATTGGTGGCATATGGATTCTATTGATGAAAAATTTATGACCCTTGCCCTTGAGCAAGCCTCCTTGGCCTTTCAAAAAGGGGAGGTTCCTGTAGGCGCTGTGGTAACGCTTGGCGGCGAGATATTAGCAATGTCACATAACAGTTCTATTACGATCAATGATCCTTCAGCTCATGCAGAAATTCTTGCTATCCGCGAGGCAGCCAGGAGACTGGATAATTATCGCCTCATCGATACTACACTGTACGTGACACTGGAACCATGTATCATGTGTGCAGGGGCAATCGTACAGGCGCGGATACAGAGAGTCGTATTTGGCGCAGGGGACCCCAAAAACGGCGGTGTTGTTTCCCTTTACAGGCTCCTTCACGATAAGAGATTAAATCATACCGTGGAAGTAACCGATGGTGTAAAGAGGGATGCCTGCGCCGAAATTTTGAGTAGATTTTTTCATGAGAAGAGGATAACATCAAAAATCAATTCGGAATCAGAATGAATCCTGTGGAGAGATACCGAAGTGGTCGTAACGGGATCGACTCGAAATCGATTTGAGGGCCAAAAGCTCTCACGGGGGTTCGAATCCCCCTCTCTCCGCCAGCATTGGGGATCAGGGAATAGGGATGAGTCAAATTTTTTCCGAACCCTAATCCCTAATCCCTGATCCCCAATACGGAGAGATGCCCGAGAGGCCGAAGGGGCACGACTGGAAATCGTGTGTATACCCACAAAGGTGTACCGGGGGTTCGAATCCCCCTCTCTCCGCCAGCATTGGGGAATAGGGATCAGGGAATAGAGGTCAGGAAACAGGATTAGGCGACAGAGATCGAAAACAGGTTAATTCATCTCTTATTCCTATCCCCTGTCCTCTGATCCCTCAATATGATAGCCGGGTCCCGTGCAATGGAGGGTTGTAAACCCCGCCAGGTCCGGAAGGAAGCAACGGTAGCAATTGCCGACGTGTGCTGCGGGTAAGCCTGGCTATCTCAATGAGACTTGGCCTTTTCCAAGGCAACACCGCGGGAAAGGCCTTAGTCGAATTGACCCTGAACGAATTAAATGTGCCGGAGGGTCTCAGATTTAATCGTAATCCCGCTTGTGAGGAGCAGCGAGTGGAATACCTTGTTTTGGCCAGAAAGTGCAGACCTCAAAACTTTGACGAGGTAGTGGGGCAAGACCATGCGGTGAAGACCTTGAGGAATGCCATTCATCAGGGTCGCATAGCCCACGCATTCATTTTTAGCGGACCCCGCGGCGTAGGGAAGACAACGGTAGCACGGATATTGGCCAAAGCCCTGAATTGTGAAAAAGGGCCTACAGAAACACCGTGTAATGAATGTACCAATTGCCGGGAGATCACGGAAGGCATAGCCATGGATGTCCGTGAGATTGACGGCGCATCTAACAGAGGCATAGATGAGATAAGAGAGCTTAGAGAGAATGTCAAATTTTCTCCGCTGTCATCTCGCTACAAGCTTTACATAATTGATGAAGTGCATATGTTGACTAGGGAGGCATTCAACGCCCTTTTAAAGACGTTGGAAGAGCCGCCAGCGCACGTAATCTTCGTCTTTGCCACGACGGAGATCCAAAAAATACCGGCGACTATACTATCCCGATGCCAGTGCTTTGAATTCAGAAGGATATCGCTGAAACAGATCAAGGATAGCCTGCGACGAATCTCCGAAAAGGAAGGTGTTCAAATAAGTGAGAAGGGTCTGACATGGGTTGCTGAAGCCGGCGATGGAAGTCTGAGAGACGCGCAGAGCATCTTGGATCAGCTAATATCTTATGCAGGCTTCGAAATCCGGGATCAGGATGTGGAGGAGATACTGGGACTGACGGACAGGCGTTTTCTTTTCAGGCTGTCCAAAGCAGTGTTTGAAAGAAATGCCGGCCTTTGCTTAAAGATCATTGAAGAAGGTTATTATGCCGGCCTTGATATGAAATACTTTTATCAGATGCTCATCGGTCATTTCAGGAATTTACTACTCACCAAGATTGTTGGAAAAGATCACGACCTCTTGGATCTGGGAGATGAAGATGTGGGCAGCCTTGCCATGCAGACGGACGGCGTTTCGCAGGAGACCGTCCAGCGCCTATTGGATATGTTGATGGCAGAAGAGGAAAATGTAAAAAGAAGTCAGAATCCGCGCATAAACCTTGAGACGATCCTCGTCAGAATGGCCTATCTGGAGCCGATGATACCAATCGATAAATGGCTTTCCCGCATGGAAGACCTGGAAAAGAGACTGATTTCAGGAGAGACTGTCCAGGTTAAGCCGTCAACGTACGAATTACGGGAAACAGGCGCGGTTCATTCCCAAGAACAGGAACTCTTCAAAGTCGCTCAGTCGGGAATGGTCGACCAAGTCCACAGTGGATATGATACGGCCGAAGGTAAAATCATGGAGGATATATGGGAAGACTTAAAGGGCTTTGTAAAAAAACAGAGTTACCCACTGTTTTCCAAGATTGAGCCCGGCGTATTTCTCGGATACGAAAACAGGTGTCTTAGCATCGGCTTCCATAAAGGCTATATTTTTTTAGATGACATAACAGAAAAGACTCAGAAGGATCGCCTTACGGAGATATCGAAAGCGTACTTTGGCGATGATGTTACCGTCATAATTGAATCTTTGGACACGGAGCAGTACAGCCAGCATAATAAGAATCACAATAGTGTCACAAGTAACAATAAGAACAATGATGCAAGGCGGGATGCTCTCAACCATCCGCTTCTGCAAAAGGTTCTGGATGTTTTTGATGGCGCTGTTGTGCGTGAGGTTACAACCAGAGGCGGTAATGACGATTCTGTGAAATCGTAAGGTACGTTGAGAAAGACATTTTGCGAAAGCGTCCATAACGAATATCGAGTTCTTTGAAACTCCCACATAGGAGGTATTTAATTGACACAGAATTTTGGAAATATCATGAAACAGGCAAAGAAGATGCAAGAAAAAATAGCCAGCATTCAGGCGGAGCTGGAATCCAAGACTGTTGAAGCGACAGCCGGAGGAGGCATGGTAACCGTCATAGTAAACGGAAAATTTGAGATCCTGTCTCTTAAAATCGACAAAGAGGTTGTCAATCCGGAAGATGTCGATATGCTTCAAGACCTTATCATGGCGGCAGTTAATGAAGGTATTCGCAAGGCCCAGGAAATGGCGACGGCAGAAATGTCTAAGATTACCGGCGGCTTCAATATCCCCGGTCTGATGTAGTGTGTTTAAAGATGACAGGTTACGCCCTTCCTATAAAACGTCTGATCGGAGAACTCGGGAAATTACCTGGCATAGGGGAAAAGACAGCCACGAGGTTGGCCACATTTATCCTGCGTGCATCCGAGGAAGATGCAAGAAGACTTGCACAGAGCATATTGGAGGTAAAGCAGAAGATACGCTTCTGCTCCGTGTGCTTCAATCTTGCCGAGGGGCGGCTCTGTGAAATATGCATGGACCCATCGCGAGACAAGAATCTTATATGTGTTGTCGAAGAGCCTGACTCTCTCATTGCCATAGAAGAAAGCGGGAGCTTCAAAGGAACCTATCATGTACTCCATGGAGCACTCTCGCCACTGGACGGTATTGGACCGGATCATTTGAAATTACGGGAACTTTTGAAAAGGATAGCGGAGAACGGGGCGGAAGAAATAATTGTGGCAACAAATCCAAGCGTCCAGGGTGAAGCAACTGCCCTTCTCATTAACAAATCTGTCAAGCCTTTGGGCATCAGGGTAACCAGGATCGCCCTCGGTGTGCCTGTCGGCGGTGATCTTAAGTACATGGACAGGATGACATTGTCTAAGTCCATGGAATACCGTAGAGGTCTCTGAAAACCCTTATCGGAAATTTAGCCAAAAAATAATTGACAAAAAAATACTTGACAGGGACGGAATTTTGTAATAGGTAGCCGGACGTCGTTTTTGTTCATCGTCTTTAAGTCTTTAACAGCTTTTCTACATCAATCCAATCTGGGAGATTTTCCAATGATAGAAGTCAGATGGCATGGAAGAGGTGGTCAGGGAGCGGTAACGTCAGTTGAATTACTCGCATTGACCGCCATCGGAGAGGGCAAGTATGCTCAAGGTTTTCCGAGTTTCGGACCTGAGAGAAGAGGGGCGCCGGTTGCTGCATTCAACCGGATTGATGATCACCACATAAAGGTCAGATCTCAGATTTACAATCCGGACGTGGTGGTTGTCCTTGATGAGAGTCTCATCGGCATGGTTAATGTTGCCGACGGACTGAAACCAGAAGGCGTACTAATTGTTAACACAGCAAAAACAGCAAAAGAAATTGCGGAAATCACAAAATTCAAGGGTAAGATCGCTACAGTCGATGGGTCATCCATTGCGTGGAAGGAGCTTGGCGTTCCGATTACGAATACGACCATGCTTGGGGCGCTGATCAAGTGCACGAATGCTGTTAAGCTTGAATCAGTGAAAGAGCCGGTGGATCATAGGTTCGGCAGGATCGCCAACAAAAATCTCGCGGCCATGAAACGGGCATACGACGAAGTCAAATTTAACTAATAAGTGAATGAGTGTTGAGGTATCATATGACAGAGAAAAAGTGGCCAGAAACCTGGCAAGATACAAATCCGGGGCTCATGATATTCAAACCTGGAAGCTCACGGTCATATTTGACCGGTGGCTGGAGGGCACAGAAGCCTATCTGGGATAATACGAAATGCATCAAGTGCGGCGTCTGCTATCTGTTCTGTCCTGAAGCGTGCATAACCGAAGACGCGGAAGGGTTCTTTATGGCAGATCTGAATTACTGCAAGGGCTGCGGCATTTGCTACCACGAATGCTGGCCACGCGCCATAAAGATGGTAGAGGACTGAGGAGGGATACGTTATGTCGAAACGAATTGGAATGGAAATTGCTCTGGCCGCGGCAGAAGCGGTCGCTTTATGCAGACCCGATGTCATTGCTGCTTATCCCATCACGCCTAACACACATATACCTGAACACCTGGCAGAAATTGTTGCCGACGGGCATCTTGACTGCGAATATATAGCTGTGGAATCCGAACATTCGGCGCTGAGCGCCTGTACCGGAGCGTCGGCAGCGGGCGCCCGCGTCTTTACGGCGACAAGTTCACAGGGACTGCTGTATATGTATGAAATCGTTCCGGTCGTGCCGTCCATGAGGCTCCCTGTTATCATGTGCCTTGGCAACAGGGCGATATCGGGTCCTATCAACATCTGGAACGATCACAGCGATTACATGTGTGTGAGGGATCTGGGTTGGATTTCAATGTTCGCGTCGAATGGTCAGGAAACCGTCGATATGTGCATCCAGGCCTTCAAGATCGGTGAGCATGCGGATGTTATGCTGCCGGTGCTTATAAATCTGGACGGTTTCCAGCTTACCCACGTGGTGGAGGCGATGATAATGCCGGATCAGGAGGAAGTAGACAAGTTTCTCCCGCCGCGCAAGCCCTATGCGGCTTTGCATCCGGACAATGTCGTGTCCATGGGAACCCTGGCACTCCCGGATATCTATAACGAGGCAAAAAAGGCCAATGATGAGGCGCTCATCAATTCGAAGAAGGTCATCCTTGAAATATGGAAAGAATGGGAGAAGATGTTCGGCCGGAAGTATGAACCCGTCATGTCCTATAAGGCGGATGATGCCGATATACTCATGCTTACCATGGGGTCCATGGGTGAAACAGCGCAGGTTGCCATTGATGAGTTGCGCAAAGAAGGGTTCAAGGCCGGACTGTTAGACCTGAAGCTTTACAGACCATTTCCTGCGGATGAATTGAAAAAGGCAGTGAAAGGAATCAAGAATCTGGTTGTTATAGACCGGGCTGTTATGTCTGGCGGTGCTGCTGCTCCCGTCTGTGCCGAGGTGAAATCCGTCCTTTATGATGAGCCGGATCGTCCCGTGATTACGAACGATATCATCGGCCTCGGTGGTCGCGATGTACGGGTCGAAGACTTTATAAAAATGTTCAAGAAGGCAGCCAAGGCTAAACCCGAAAGAGCATATGAAATTTATGGAGTGAGGGGATAATCATGAAGAGTATTGTAGAAAATTTTGATTTGTTTGCCCCAAAGCTGGTTGATAAAGAGGAATATTACAGTTCAGGACATCGCGCCTGCCAGGGTTGCGGTGAAGCATTAGCAATCCGCCTGATGGCAAAGGCTTTGGGTAAAGATACGGTGGTGACCAATGCTACGGGATGTATGGAGGTTACTGCTACCCCTTATCCGACGACGGCGTGGAAGCTTCCGTGGGTGCATGTGGCGTTTCCCAATTCCGCTTCGGTGGGTGCCGGTGTTGAGTCCGCCTTGAAAGCCCTCCGCAGGAAGGGGAAAATCGCTGACAGGGATATAAAGGTGGTTTCCATCGGAGGTGATGGAGGGTCCTTTGACATCGGTTTCCAGGCCATTTCCGGAGCCATGGAGCGCGGTCACAATATGATCTATATCGTCTACGACAATGAAGCCTACATGAACACGGGTATTCAGCGCTCCGGCGCAACGCCCTATGGGGCATCAACGACGACGAGACCAGCGGGCAAGGAAAGCGTTGGAAACACTACGTGGAAGAAGAACATGGCCGAGATCATGGTGGCCCACAAGGTGCCCTATGTGGCCACGGCTTGCCACAGCTACCCATTTGATTTTATGGATAAAGTCAAAAAAGCAAAAAAAGTGAACGGTCCTGCCTTTATCCACTGTCTGGCCGTCTGCCCGACAGGATGGCGGTGTCCGTCGGATGCATGTATCAAGATGGGCCGTCTCGCCGTGGAGACCGGTGTGTTCCCGCTGTACGAGGTGGAAAACGGGAAATACAAAATGACCATTGAGATGCCCAAGAAGCTCAGGCCCGTGGAAGACTACCTAAAGCCTCAGGGACGGTTCAGGCATCTCACACCGGATCAGATTCAGATTTTCAAGAGAATGGCAATGCTTGAATACAATAAAGTGTTGGAGAGGATTAAGAATTCAAAATCATGGTCGGATATGACAAGTTAAGGTGCTAATTATACGGGATAAGGTGATTGAGGTATGAAGACAGCGAAGACCAAGCAGAAATCGGTTAAAGACATCATAAAGAAATACGATGGTGATAAGACGGCAATGATAGCCATTCTTCAGGATGTCCAGGAAGAATTCAGATATCTACCAAAGGAAGCACTTTCCTCTATTAGTAAGCAGATGGAGGTGCCCCTTACCAGGATTTATGAGATTGCAACATTTTACAACGCCTTCAGCCTCAAGCCTCGGGGCCGGAACCTGATTGAGGTGTGCGCCGGGACGGCGTGTCACGTTCAGGGGGCGGCCAATCTGATGGACAGGATGGAGAGAGATCTGAAGATTTCTTGTGGCGAAACGACGAAAGATAAAAAGTTTACCCTCGAAGAGGTCAGATGTCTCGGATGTTGCAGTCTGGCCCCTGTCGCGCGAATAAGCGGTAACATTCATCCTAATTTAACGCAGGACCAAATTCCTAAGATTTTGACAAATTATAAATAATAGGGGTGGAAAAGTGAGTAAGATCAATACACTTGAAGATTTAAACAAGGCAGCGAAAAGAGGGCTGGAATCTATCATCCCATCAAAAACGAAAATCATGGTCGGAATGGCGACGAGTGGGATTGCCTCGGGGGCGCAGGAAGTTTACAATGCCCTGGAGGCAGAGATAAAGAAAAGGAAGCTGGATTTTGTCCTTAGCAAAACGGGAGCTATGGGGATGGATTGCATAGAGCCCCTTGTGGATGTCCTGCAACCGAACAAGCCACGTCTGGCATACAGCAAAATGACCGCCAAGAAGGTACCGGAAGTTATCGACCAGATTGTAAAAGGTGCCATGAATGGCAACAAACCCACTTACAGAATGGATGAGGAAGACTTCATCTGTCTGAATGAAAAGAAGCCCTATTTTAAGGGTGCCGTTCCGAAAGATCTGGCAGATGTTCCAAAGATAGGGGATGTCAAATTCTACAAGAAACAGTTAAAGTTGGCAACCAGAAATTGCGGGATGATCAATCCTGAGAGTATAGACGAATACATCGCCAAGGGCGGTTACATCAGCCTTTTTAAGGCCCTCACGAAAATGAAACCGGACGAGATCGTTGAGGAGATCATTGCCTCAGGGCTGAGAGGCCGCGGAGGTGGAGGATTCCCCGCCGGCGTGAAGTGGCAGACTTGCAGACGCGCACATGGAGACATTAAATACGTGATCTGCAATGGCGATGAAGGAGACCCCGGAGCTTACATGGATAGAAGCGTTATGGAAGGTGATCCTCATAGTGTCATCGAGGGAATGATTATTGGCGCATACGCCATCGGTTCCGGCCAGGGATTTATTTATGTAAGAAACGAGTATCCCCTAGCCGTCGCCAATCTGCAGAGGGCAATTAACCAGGCGAGAGAATATGGTTTCCTCGGAAAGAATATTCTCAATACAGGGTTTGATTTTGATCTTAAAATCGGCAAGGGCGCTGGCGCATTCGTTTGCGGTGAATCAACGGCCTTGATGACTTCTCTGGAAGGCAAAGCCGGCGAGCCGAGAGCAAAATATATACATACAGTTGAGCATGGACTGTGGGACAGGCCTTCCAATTTGAATAATGTGGAAACTTGGGCCAATGTTCCGGCTATTATCAGCAGGGGCGCGAAGTGGTTTTCCAGCATCGGCTGCAAGAATAATTCAGGAACAAAGGTCTTTTCCGTCGTCGGCAAGATAAATAATATCGGGTTGGTTGAGGTGCCCATGGGGATACCTTTGAGAGATATCATCTATGAAATCGGCGGCGGGATCCCCGGCGGCAAGAAGTACAAGGCGGTCCAGACCGGTGGTCCGTCAGGCGGATGCCTGCCCACAAGTCTCATAGATATTTCCGTGGATTTTGATTCTCTGTGGGAAGCCGGCTCCATGATGGGTTCGGGTGGTATGATTGTCATGGATGAAAGCACCTGCATGGTCGATATAGCGAGGTATTTCATCGATTTCCTCGAATTTGAATCCTGCGGTAAGTGTGTTCCTTGCCGGGAAGGGGTTCACAGGATGAATGAAATCCTGCATGATATCTGCGAAGGCAAGGGAAAGCCGGGTGACGTTGAACTTCTGGAGTCCATGTCCCAGGGAATCGTCGATGGTGCCTTGTGCGCCTTGGGCAGCACGGCTGCGAATCCGGTTTTGAGTACCCTCAAGTATTTCCGTAATGAGTATGTCGCTCATGTTAAGGACAAAAAATGTCCTGCCGGTGTCTGCAGGGCCCTGATCAGTTTCAAGATCAATGCAAAAAAATGCACGGGATGCGGTGTTTGCGCCAAGAAGTGTCCCACTGTTTGCATAACTGGTCAAAAGAAGAAGCCACATGTGATTGATCAAAAAGTATGTATCAAGTGCGGTGTCTGTAGAGAAAGCTGTAAATTTGAAGCAATAAGCATAGAATGAAGGTAGGGGAAATGGTAAACTTTATCATAGATGGTAAGAAGGTTGAGGCTAAGGAAGGTGCAACAGTACTTCAGGTTGCCCGTAATAATGGCATAGTGATTCCAACCCTGTGCTGTCATGAGTCAGTTGCTCCATCAGGAGCATGCCGCCTCTGTGTAGTTGAGGTCAAGAAAGGCAAAAGAACGAGGATCGTGACGTCATGCCTTTATCCTGTTGATGAAGGTATCGTTGTTGAAACAAAATCCGAAAGGGTTATGAATGTCCGGCGTCTCGTCATGCAGCTTCTCATGGCAAGGTGTCCTGAGTCCGACGTGCTTAAGGATATGGCTAAAGAGATGGGCATTGAACCGCAACCCGCCTTTCATCCTGAAACAGACAAAGGGAAATGCGTACTATGCAGACTTTGTGTAAAGGCCTGTGAAGATGTTGTGGGTGTGAGTGCCATTGGTTTGTCCGGCAGAGGCAAGGACAAAAAAGTTGGCCCCCCATTTGTGGAGGATTCCAAAGCCTGTATCGGATGCGGTGCATGCGCGTATATCTGCCCAACGGAGCATATTCTGATGGAGGCAATGGACGGCAAACGAAAGATTTGGGGACGTACCTTTAAGATGCAGGCTTGCGATAAATGCGGCAGGTATTTTGCCCCGATTGACCAATTAAAGTACATAAGCGAAAAGACCGGTACTCCGCTAAAGGAACTCGCGGTCTGCATGAGCTGCAAATAGAAAATCCGTTTGGGAATGCCTGCATAAGCATAAGCATAAGCCATTTGATATGGCGGCATGGTCAGAAATAAGCGAAGCCCCGGTGATATTTTTCACCGGGGCTTTTTTATTGGTGCATTCCCTCGCGCATTGCGTCATTGCTCCCCACATCCTGCAGTCGAATGATATTGACATACATGATGAGCCACTCTATATTTCACTTTGTAAAAGACAAGAAATTAATCGGATATTGATCAAGAGGCTTCAAAGGGGGAATGAGATGGGCGAAAAAATAGACAGGATAACCGTCGATATGAATGCATCACGGCTGCCCGAGGACTTGGAGAGGTATAAGGCAACGGCCGTGGAATTGGGCGCCACCCGATCCACAATTGTAAGCGTAAAAGAGATTACCGTGGATGAAAGAATTGTGCTGAAATGTCAGATACCGCGGTGTTTTGGATACGGCACCAGTGTGCACTGCCCGCCCCACACACTGAAACCGGTAGAGCTGCGGGACATATTGAAAGGGTTCCAATGGGCGGTCTTTTTTACCCTCGATATTCCGCCCGAAGTGATAGTCAGAGACAAGGCCACGATCAAGGAAAGAGAGGCAGCATATCGGAAAATATTTGACATCGTCAATGAGATCGAATCTATGGCTTTTTACGATGGCCACTACCTAGCTTTCGGCTTCGCCGCCGGTTCCTGCAGGCACACATTCTGCAGTCAGCAGGAAAGCTGTCAGGCCATGGAGGGGAAGCGGTGCAGGATATCTCTCCGCTCTCGGCCTTCCATGGAAGCCGTAGGCATTGATGTTTACAAAATGGCCGCTGCAATTGGGTGGGACATCTACCCTATAGGCAGTAATGCCAAACCGGAAGAGATTTCCAAAGGCACTCTGGCGGGGATCGTCATCATACAATGACCTCTTCCCCGATGTCTCAGCCTCATTTCATATCATGCACGTAAGTTCTGCCGTGAGTGTGCATAAGAAGATGCATGGACGAATATCCAGAATATAATGGACTGCGGAGGTTCCGGCATTTTCGGAAATTAAATAGCCTTCTAATGTGTACTGATTCTGCGCAGCTCGTGAACAAAAACTCAAAAAGGTCTGTCGTATGTGCGAAAACAATATCTAACTCCATGTCGAATATTAACAGGGCTTCCAAGAAGAATTCCGGTCAAATATATGACCCCGAAAGGCGCATATTCAAAATGAATGATTGCTTCTCTCAGTCGCAACTGCGATATCTTATATCTTCGCCGAATGCCTCATTCTTCCTCCTGAGAGATAATAACTCCTCTGTCAGATTTGGCATCGCCTTAAGGAACAAGTTGAGAAATGGTAAACATAAGGGAAGAATCTATTCTATTGTCGTACTTCCTGCGTACAGAAGCATAGGCGCGGGAAAGCTCTTATTGGAGGCGATGGAAAAATACCTGATTAAATCTAATGTTTCATTTGTCGTTTTAGAGACGCTGAAAGGCAAAGGCAGTGCAGAATTTTTTTCACCAAGCACGGTTACATAGAATTGAAATTTCTTCCCAATGATTATCCTTACGGCGACGCTGTGCGAATAAGAAGAACTGTTGCAACATGGTAATTGCTATGCAGCGCAAATAAAAGGTCGGAGAGATGTCGCCTGACGAATCGGCTCACACCTGCAAATAATCTTTCAGGATATGCCTTCGCATCCTCACCATGATTCAGACATTCTTTGAGGACCTCTTTCCTGGCTGCCTCGCCTTCGAAATATGTCAATATAACCCTGCACCTTTCCCGGGCAAGCAAGGAGGGCCGTCTCTCTGCCGATCCCCGAACTTAAATCGGTGACAAGAATGGGTTTACTTTCCAGATTCATAGGCCTTCCTCCCGGATATAGAAGTTCTTAGGGCCTTGCTGCTTTTTCGTTCTCTTTTTTTTTGGTTGCGCAATAGATGCCGCCTTCTTCGAGTCCGCCTGTGAAGCAGTTATTGCACGAAATGCACCTGGCCGGTCTCCGGTCGCCTTGCAGCCAGCGCTTGGCCAGACCGGGCTCCCAGATGAGCGGCCTGGCCAAGGCGATATAATCCATACCATCATCCCGGATGGTTTTCTCGACGACTTCATATGATCTGAATCCACCCACTACTATTACCGGACAGTCGAGTACCCTTTTGATTCGACGGGCCATTTCAAGATTATACGCTTCTCTCTCAGGTTTTGTTATTTTCGTGCGCACCGGGCTTTTTCCACCGGACGACGGGGTGCCGGCAGAGACTTCTATGGCATCGATGCCCGCTTCCGTAAGCCTCCTGGCTGCGTAGATTGAGTCCTCAATTTCCAGTCCCCCCTCTATAAAATCTGCGGCGTTCAGCTTGATGAGTACAGGATAGTCCGCGCCGACGGTCTTCCGGACCTCGCGGTAGACCTCGAGGAGAAACCGCACGCGATTTTCCATGCTGCCGCCGTATTCGTCGTTACGGCGGTTGGTGAGAGGGGAAAGGAACTGGTTGATCAGGAAGCCGTGGGCGCCATGCAGTTGCACGGCGTCAAATCCCCATGCCTTTGCGCGACAAGCAGCCTTCCCGAACGCCGCCACAATCTGATTGATTTCATCCTTCGTGAGTTCCTCAGGCATCTCGGGAAACTGTTCAACCTTGGCTGCTGAAGGGGCAAAGGGCTTGCGGCCAGCGGTCTTTGTGTCTGTCTGGCCGCCGCCGTGCACTATCTGGACTGCTATTTTCCCCCCCGTATCGTGCACAGCCTTTGCCATGCGTTTAAAAGGATCCGCCAAGCCGTCGGTATATATACCCATCTGCCCTGGCAAACTCTTGCCGTCCGGCCGTACATACGCATAGCTCGTAATTATGAGGCCGATACCTCCTCGTGCCAGGTCGCGATATAAGGTGATGAGATTCTCCGTAGGCCTGCCGTCATGATCGCACATACCCTCCCATGTGGCGGACCTTATCAACCTGTTGCGCATTGTCATACCATTAATTGCAGTTTCTTCGAATATTGCAGCCATCCTTTCCTCCTTAGCCGGACTTAGCCAAATTGCATAATCGGGTATATCAGAACTATTCTTCGCCACCATGAGTATTGGCTAAAATATACATGAATCGGAGAAATTTAGGAAGAGCAACTTGAGGGAAAATACATATCATACAGCATTCTTCGTGTGAGGCGGATATGCGCTCCGTTGTATATGATGAAAAATCTATTTACGACAGCAATTGTGCACCTGCGCTTTTTTTCTTCACAAAAAGGTTGACAAGATATTTCTCCTATTATAGTTGTATATACAACTACACCATGGATAGCGTCTTATGAAGAAATCCGTTGACAGATTATCGCTGATAAAAAGTATGTCGCAGCAGTGTATTGCCGTACGGATACGGCTGCTCAGCCGCATGGTGACCAACATCTATGATTCAGCGTTAAGCCCGTTCGGTGTCAAGCTCAATCAGATAAGCATACTGGTCTTTCTCCATCTCGCCGGGGAAGTCGGATATGATGCCCTGTGTCGACGGCTGAAGATGGAAAAATCAACAGCTAGCAGAAATATAGAGCGCATGAAAAAAAGGGGATGGCTCAATATCGTAACCGGCAAGGAAGAAAGAAGAAAATTTTTAAAAATTACTCGCACAGGAGAGGAGCTTTTGGGAAAGGTGCATGAAGTGTGGGAAGACGCACAAGAAAAAACCCTAAATCTGCTTGGAGAAGAAGGGGCGGAAGTCCTTTGCAGCATCGCGAACGGAATATGGAAGAAAGATAAGGCACGATAAATTTTTTGTAGAAAAAATTTGTGTATAGAGAGAGGAGTGCTAAAATGAAAAAAAGAATTAAGGAATTTGCATTGAACCATGGGGTTGACGATGTGGGAATAGCCGCTGCTGGTGATTACCAGAGTCCCCGCTCGCCGAAGCTCGACACCATTTTTCCCGGTGTAAAATCGATCGCGGTCATGGCATACAAGGAACCATCAAGCTGCGAGAGTTTGAATATGCAGGTGGCCATGAGCGGCAGAATGGATGTAATGGCATTTTCGCGGTCGTGCAACTATGGAATCAGCCGTTTTCTCGAGAGGGAATTCGGAGCGACGGCGATGGCCGCTCCCGCTTCCTATCCCCTAGAGATGAGCATGGAAACCATGGGTTCCATCGGTGATGTCTCACTCAGGCATGCGGCGATTGCGGCCGGTCTGGGGGTCTTCGGCAGGCACAACCTCGTCATCCATCCTAAACTCGGAACGCGCGTAATATTTACGGCAATACTGACCGATTTGGAGATTCCGTCCGACGCCCCGTGTACAGAGGATCTCTGTGTTCACTGCGATATTTGTGTCGAGCAATGCCCTGCCGGGGCTCTTAATGAAGAGAACAGGACAGACGTGGCAAAATGCCTCCGCAACTCGCAGCCTTACGGTATAGGCAACAGCATCCGCTTCTGGTCAAAGTTCGCTGATGGCACACCTGAGGAAAACAAGAAGATGGTCAAGGACGTGAATTTCTGGCGCATGTATCAGGCCGGTTTCATAGGTTTCCAATATTTCTGCTGGAACTGTATGAAATCCTGTCCGGTGGGGCAGAAACAAGAAAAAGCATCAAAACGAAAATAGCGCTTGCAATAACATTTCCGCCTCCTCGTCAATATCCTCGTGAAAGCTAGAATCCGTCATCATAGGTTATTATAAGCGCGGTTGTCGGGCAATATACCGGAAACAAGACAGTCATTTCCAGTTGGAAGGTAAATATCATATCAAGCCACTGTTAGGTGCAGCCATGGATTGTAAGAACACATTTTTCTGGGCAGGACGTGGCGCGACGGGGTTCAGTGCGGGTCTCGAGTATCCTGGCGGGCTGAGATGAACGGGTACCGGCCTTTGCCGGGGGTCAATCTAAGATTTGTCGGATATTTTTTCTGCAGCTGCCTGGGCTTCCTCGTACACCTTCCTCAGGGGAATCCCCTTTCTTATTGCGATCTCCCGGCAGTCTTCGTATTCCGGGGATAAAATCCTTTTCTCCATGCCCGTATGGCTAACCTTTACCCTCACGGGCCCAAATGAAGTCTCCACAGTGATCAGCTCTCTCGGGAGTTTTCTTCTTGTCAGACGCTGGAATCTAACCCCGAGGGAAGTCGTTTCCGCGAAGACTACGGAAAGTGCCTCATTCAATTTATCCGGTGTAATCAATATGCTGACCAACGTCCCCGGCCTGTTCTTCTTCATGAAGACGGGCGTCATGAAAACGTCAAGGGCGCCTCTTTCCAGGAGTCTTTCCAGGGCGTAGCCGAGAATCTCGGGATTCATGTTGTCGATATTAGTTTCGATGAGGATGACCTCGTCTTCCTCGTATTCCGGCTTTACATCGTACTCACCTATCCAGACCCGCAGCAGATTAGGTATTTTCAAATCCCTGCTTCCGGCGCCATAGCCGGCGTTTTCAATTTTCATCTCCGGGATGGTACCGAAGTTTTGCACCACGTGTTTGAGAATCGCAATCCCTGTCGGTGTGACAAGTTCTTTCTCGATGCTGCTCGCATATACGGGTATGCCCTTAAGCAACTCGAGGGTAGCGGGTGCGGGAAGAGGCAGGACGCCATGGTCGCATTCAACGAATCCCGTCCCCACGGGAATCCTGGAGGCGTACACAGTTTCGATGCCCAGCATCTTCATGATTACGAGAGAGCCAACAACGTCAACAATGGAATCCAGCCCGCCGATCTCATGAAAATGAACGTCTCCGGGATTGGTGTTGTGGATCTTTGCTTCAACGTGAGCGAGGTCGTGAAAGATTGCCTTGGCTTTCGCCTTGATTTCATCGCTAAGGTCACTCTTATCCATGATTTTTTCAATGTCTGTAAGATGCCTTTCGGCGTGGCTATCATCTGCATCGACAAAAAACCTGGTTCCTGAGAGCCCCATTCTTGTTGTTTTTTCGGCTTTCACGGTGAATCCGGATATTTTAAGTTTGCTCAGCTCCGATTCAAGCTCATGCAAATCAGCTCCGGCGTCAATCAGCGCTCCCAGTATCATATCTCCGCTAACGCCCGAGAAACAGTCGAAATAGGCTATTCTCATTGTTCCTCACCCATATGGTTTATAAGACTTGCAAAGTATCCAGCCCCGAATCCGTTATCAATGTTCGCAGTTAGCGATTCCGGTGAACAACAGTTCAGCATGGACAGCAACGCGGCAAGGCCTTCGAAACTGGCGCCGCAGCCCACACTGGTCGGTACGGAGGCCACAGGACAATGGACAAACACGCCTATTGTGCTTGCCAGTGCCCCTTCCATGCCGGCCACTACTACTATGACGTTGGCATTGAACAGCCTTTCTCTGCTGTCGAAAAGTCTGTGCACTCTGGCAACACCGATGTCATAGACCCTATCTACGGCATTCCCCATGATTTCTGCCGTAACTGCCGCCTCCTCCGCGATTGGCACATCAGAGGTCTCGGCGGTGACTACAAGGATCGGCTTTGGTTGCCATGGTGAAGTTCGTCTCCGGTGAGAGGCTTTCTTCAATTCTGCTGATTTGTTCGATGGTTTTTCCCCGGCACAATATCACTTCCGAAAAACCCCTCCGCAAATCCCTGTGAGTGTCGATTTTGGCGTCACCTAAATCATGGTAGGGAAAATACAATAAAGCCCTCAGTGCGTCATCGATCACCATTTTTCCGGTTCTAACGTTTTCCAGGAGTTTCCTGATCTTTTCTCTGTCCATCTTTAGCCCTCTTCCTTCAAGGGTTCATTCATGCTGCCCATCCTGTATCCCTGAATATCCAGAGCGATATATGAATATCCCAGGGCCTTGAATTTTTCCACAATCACATTTGATATCTCCTCATCAAGAAATATAGGCATGTCCGCGCGCAGCACCTCTATTCTGGCAATATTGCCGTGGTCCCTGACTCTCAATTGCCGAATTCCGAAACCTGCGAGGAACTCTTCCGCACGACCGACACGCAGGACCTTCTCTTTTGTGATTTGAGTGCCGTATGGAAACCTCGTTGATAGACAGGGCAACGGCGGCTTGTCCCACGTAGGGAGATTCATTTCCTTCGATAGGGTCCTGATGTCTTCTTTTGTGAAACCTGCATCCTTAAGCGGGCTCTTGATGCCGAACTCCGCAACCGCTCTCATTCCCGGACGGAAATCCATTTCATCGTCGCGCGTTGAACCATCTATTATACTGTTCAAACGGTGCCGCTTTGCCAGTTCGGTAAGCTTGGTGAAAAGCTCCCTCTTGCAGTAGTAGCATCTATCCGGGGGGTTGGACGAGAAATTCGGATCATTAAGTTCATCTGTATACACAATAATGTGCTGTGCGCCGATTACTTCCGCGTTCTTCTTGGCCTCCCGGAGTTCCTGTGGTGTGTATGTTTCCGAACTTGCGGTGACGGCTATGGCCTTGTCACCCAAAACGTTTGCCGCAATTTTGAGTAGGAAGGTACTGTCCGTACCGCCGGAGTAGGCGATAAGGACACTTCGCATATCACTTAGTATCTTTTCCAGTGATTCCACTTTTGATGAAAGCTCTGTCATAATCTGCTGCCGTAATAATAGTTGTTTTGCTATAGATTGTATCTATTTATCATTTGAGGCGATAATTTGTCAACACCTTGACATTCCAGAGGGAAATCATATCTTTGACAGATATGAATGGGTGAAGTAATTTTATAGAAATGGACTGGGATTGGTCGCCAACAGTGGGCGGAATGCTGCCGGACATAACGCTCTCCGCACCAAGAGATTCTGCTGACAAGAATTATCTTGGCCTTTCCGGTTTTGGATCATTCAAGATTCCACATATAAGAGCGAAGGTGGTTATTGTCGAGATTTTCAACATGTACTGCCCCTATCGCCAGAGGGAAGCCTCCAATGTCAATGAGCTATATGCAAATATTGACCAGAATCCAGCTCAAGGATGCTATCAAGATCATTGGCACTGGCAACAGCAATACATCCTTTGAAGTCGAAATCTTCAGTTTATGTCAAACTCTTTTCTTGACGAAAGCGTCAAATTGTGTTACAAAACAAATAAGAATAGCACCATCGTAGTAGATGTCGGAAATAGTGAGATTAGCGGTGTCGTTATAAAAGTCTCTATTCAATAAATTCGCCGTACTCATCACGAAAGAAAATATACGCATCGCTCGGAGGCATTGCTGGATTTGATGAGGCAAGAGCTGAGACAAGAAAAGTTGCACGAAGCGCAGATGGTTGCTGACGCCATAATACTCCCCAGATGGAGATCCGGGAGAGAGGTATAGGGCAGTCCGTATTGTTTTTTTGTGCATGCGTAGCACGAAACGCATGTTCATAACACAATCAAACTATGGTGGTTGGTATGCATATTCCCGACGGTTATCTCAGTCCCCAAACATATATTCCCCTTTATGGGGCGTCAATGGCAGTCTGGGGGATAGCCCTGAAAAAGATTAAGAAGGAGCTCTCAGCCAAACATGTTCCTTACCTGGCCATGGCCGCCGCATTCTCCTTTCTCGTTCAGATGTTCAATATTCCTGTTCCCGGAGGGACGACGGGGCATGCCGTTGGTGCGGGTATTATCGCCTTGCTCCTAGGCCCTTGGACAGCTGTCATTGCCGTCTCCGTGGTCTTGATTATACAGGCTTTCGTCTTTGGTGACGGCGGCATCACGGCCATAGGCGCCAACTGTTTTAATATGGCCGTTGTCATGCCTTTTGTTGCCTATTGGACATTCAATTTGATCAAAGGACCCTCGCAGAATAGAGTAAGGATCTTCGCGGCGGCTTTCCTTTCAGGTTATCTCGGACTTGCTGCTGCCGCCTTCTGTGCCGCTTTCATGTTCGGCATTCAGCCTATCATTGCTTCCGGTCCTGACGGCATGCCGCTGTATGCACCGTATCCCCTGTCCATTGCCATTCCTGCTATGGCTATTGAACATCTGTTCCTTTTCAGCATTATCGAGGGCGTCATGACGGTTGTGCTTTTGAAATATTTTCTGAAGAATGAGTCAACGCTCATTTATGCAATGAGAGATGCTTCCCGTGAAAAGATTTGAGAGAAAACTGTGGCTGGGGCTTTTCGTGATGGCCGTCTTGTCTCCTCTGGGAGTTATCCTGCCGGAAAAATTCGGTGCTGAAGGAGCCTGGGGTGAGTGGGGTGTAGACGCCCTCGAAAAGCTGCTGGGATATATTCCCGGGGGTTTAAAGAAAACAGCGGACATCTGGGTGGCCCCCATACGGGACTACAGCTTCGGGGGAGAAGGCGCGGTACTTTCCACAAGAATTGTTTCTTATATTGTGTCCGCTTTTATCGGGATCATCCTTGCCTGCATCATGATATACGTAATATCAAGGCTGCTGTTTAAACATGAGAAATAAGATTCCGGACTTTCTTTTGTGTACACCCGCGCAGGCACATGATGCAGGCGAAAGGGGTACATTAAGGCCTTCGTATATCGAGAAGGGAATAGGACGTCTGTCGAAGATGATTAGGACAGGGTATTTAAACGTAGGTCAGGAATCAGGGAAAGGTTTTTTCCAGAAGCTTGATCCAAGGGTAAAGGTTATTTTTCTCATCTTCTTTGTTGTTATTGTCAGCTTGAAAAGGCATCTATTCCCCGAGGCGGTAATTGTCCTGTTTGTCTTTCTCCTAGTTGCCTCGTCACGGATAAACATCGCGCGATTCTATAAAAAAATATTCGGTTTGACCTTTGTTTTTGGATTTCTAGTCGTCTTCCCCTCCGCCTTTAACGTAGTAACACCGGGAGAATTGATTCTGCCTGTTATCCATTTGTCAAAGCCTTATGAATTCCTAATTTACCATATCCCCGAAGAGATAGGCCTCACAAGGCAGGGGGTTGATGGAGTGATGATGCTCTGCCTGAGAATGATGAACTCTCTTGCCATTTCTCTCTTAGTCATCTATACTACACCGTTTCACAGGATTATCAAGGCACTTCAAGTTTTCCGCGTTCCTCAAGCCTTACTGCTCGTCATTACTCTCTCGTACAAGTACATTTTTATTTTTGCCAAAACAATAGAGGGTATGTACTTTGCCAGAAAAAGCAGGCTTGTGGGGATGTTAAGAGATGACGAAGCCAGGATCTGGGTCGCCGGGAGAATTGCTCATATGTTCAGAAAGTCCATGTCCCGGTATGAGGAAGTATTCAGAGCAATGGTGGCGAGAGGCTTTGCTGAAGAGGTAAGGCTGTCCGATATCGGTGAGTTGACTGCGGTGGACCTGTTTTCCGGCTGCTTTTTCTTGCTTGCCTGGATATTCCTTTTATGGATGTGAGGATTAGATGGCAGATATTATCCGAATTGATGATGTAAGCTATGCCTATCATGATAATATCCCGGCTTTATCCCGGGTGAGCATGGGTATTTCTGAAGGTGAAATATTTGCGGTCATCGGTTCTAACGGGTGCGGTAAGTCGACGCTCCTGCACATCATGAACGGCTTGATATATCCCCTCTCAGGCAGAGTGTATTTCCAGGGAAAAGATGTTTCCGAGGGTTCGCTCCGCGACAGGACATTTGTGAAATATTTCAGGAGCAGCGTGGGTTATGTCTTTCAGGATTCTGACGTACACCTTTTCTGTCCGACCGTTTTTGATGAACTGATGTTTGGTCCGCTCCAGTTGGGTCTTTGTCAGGAGGAGGCTTCGGGGCGTGTTAGGGAGATTATGGCAATGTTAGAGATCTCTCATCTTAAAGATCGGCCCTCCTACATGTTATCGGGAGGTGAAAAAAAGAGGGTGGCCATCGGTTCTATTCTTACCATGAACCCGCGTCTTCTCCTGCTTGATGAGCCGATGAACGGTCTTGATCCGAGAACAAAAAGCTTCCTGATAGAATTGATGATTCTCCTCAATGACGCAGGAAAAACCCTCGTCATTGCCACCCACGACTTGTCACTTATCAGTGAACTCAGGTGCCGTGTTGCCGTCCTTTCTGAAGATCACCGCGTCGAAAAAATCGGGACAGCCGATGAGATATTGCAGGATGAGGACCTGCTATTGAGAGTTAATCTCATCCATGAGCATGTTCATTACCACGGGAATCATGCCCACATCCATATCCATTCTCATTACCTGTTTCACCGTCATGACCGGAAGCCAGATGATGTGAATAGTTGACGTACTGCCTTTGTGGGTCCTGCGCTTGCTATAGCCTGCTGGAGGTTTGCTCCATATACGAACATGGTTCTAACGGAGAATTATGCAAATCTAATCAATAGTAATTTCTAATACCATCCATTTTGTTATGAAAACCATAAGAGCGATATTGTGCATTATAATTGTGACCCACGTATTTTTGACGTTGAGTTATGCCGCACACCCTCTCATTACCGACGATACAGGCACACAAAGGAAGGGGAACTTTCTGTTCGAGCTGAACGGTGAAACTGGTTATGAAACAGAAAAGTCAGGCGCATACAGCGGTACCAATATAATGGCAAAGGAGAGAGACAGCGAACTGAAAGCAGCCCTCACTTACGGCGTTATTGACAAAATATTGATCTGATCTTGACTCTTCCCTACCAGTGGAAAAAGACGGACGTAAGCGATGCGACTGCATCTGATGTTAGCGGCATTGCCGATATATCCGTAGAAGTCAAGTGGCGTTTCTTTGAAAAAGACGGCTTGAGCTTCGCTATCAAGCCGGGGATAACGCTACCCGCAGGCGACAAGGACAAGGATCTTGGGACGGGAAAGGCGACGGGTACGCTGTATTTTATTACCACAAAGCTCATAGACCCGTGGGCGTTTCACTTGAACCTTGGCTATAAGAGAAATGAAAATACGGTAGATGAGAGAGAAGACATCTGGCACGCGTCTCTGGCTGGTGAGTTTAAAATTATGAATAAGTTGAAGTTGGTTGCCGACATCGGTGCGGAGCGAAATACAGAGAAGTCGTCTGATACTAATCCTGCATTTATATTAGGCGGACTTATATATTCCATAAGAGAGAATCTGGATATCGATTTCGGCGTCAAGGGAGGCTTGAACAAAGCCGAGGCAGACATTACTTATCTCGCAGGAATGGCGCTGAGGTTTTGATTCAATGAGACTTGCCCATGTTCAAGGCATATTGGTTGAATGAAATGGAAGAGGAAGTCACGCTCGTGATTTCCGGTGAGGAAAAGAAGGCACACTGACATTCTGCATATTTAGTATGAGGCAAAAAGAGCACTCTCCATTGAGGAGCAGTGCTCTTTTTTTGTCTTTGTTGCTTCGCTACAAGTGGGGCCTGATCCTGCCTGCCATCCTCGCCCACCGGTAAAGGGCGCCGAGCACCATCGCGGCTTTTTCCGAAGAATAGGCAAAAGCAGGAACACCGTTTATTTCCAGAAGTGAGGCAGCACGTTCCACCTCTACATCACCCGACAGGGATGCAACAATTGGTTTCGGCGCTTTCAGTGCCTCCGCTGCCTTCTTTGCCCTAATCACAGTTTGGGCAAAGGCCATAGGTGGCGTAATCAGGGTATGCCAGTAGCCGAGGATCAGGGCATCGACACGGTCGTCTTCAAGGGCGAGCCGGATTGTGGCTTCATACGTTTCCGGCGGCTCGCCGCCCGTGATATCCACGGGGTTTCCTGTGGCGCCGAAGGGCGGAATAAATTTTCTGAAGGCTTGATCCAAATCTTTTTCCAATTGCATGAGCTCAAGCTGATGTTTGCTGCACGCATCTGCCAGAAGCACGCCCAAGCCTCCAGCACCCGTAACAATCAACACGTTTTCCCCTTTTGGGATCGGCATTTTTCCCAAGCTCCTGGCACAATCCAGAAGGTCTTCGAGATTGGAAACCCTGATGATCCCCGCTTTTGCGAAGGCAGCGCTGTAGATCCTGTCGTCTCCCGCCAGAGCTCCTGTGTGGGAGAAGGCCGCTCTTTCTCCTGACGAAGTGGCGCCGGCCTTGAGTGCAATAATGGGTTTCTGCCGGCTTATCTTCCCGGCTGCCCTCACAAAGGCGACACCGTCCTTTATGTCTTCCACGTGCATGGCAATCACTTTCGTATTCTGGTCCTGGCCGAAGAACTCGATCAGATCATCCTCATCCACGTCGCACTTGTTTCCCACGCCGACAATGGCCGAGACGCCCATCCTGTTGGAGCGGCTGTAGCCGATAATGGCCATGCCTACACCTCCGCTCTGACATGATAGGGCCGTTGGGCCTTTCTCTGTGTAGGGCGTGCAGAAAGTCGCGCAGAGATCCGCCGGAGTATAATATATACCGAATATATTTGGCCCGAGTATTCGAACCCCGCTCTTCGCCGCTGTTATAACGAGCTCCCTCTGGAGCTCGTTATTGCCGATTTCGGCAAAGCCCGAGGAGATCACGATGGCTCCAGCCACCCCCTTTTCTCCTAACGCCGTGACTGCATCTGCAACATTTTTCGCCGGGATCACGATCACAGCGACATCAACCTTGCCGGGAATCTCCTGGACACTCCTATAGCATTTCAGTCCCAGTATCTCATCCGCTTTGGGATTTATGGGATAAATATTTCCTTGGTAGCCGCCATCAATGATATTCTTTACCGTTGAGTATCCCAGCTTTAACGGATCGCCCGACGCCCCGATGATGGCTATCCCCGCCGGCAAAAAAATTCTCTTCATGCCTGTGACGATTTCTTCCGAAGAGTATATCGTATCGGCAATTTTTTTCGGTTCGCCAAGGGCCATACGGGCATCAACGACGATGGCGCTCGCTTGGGATGCGATGACAGGGTTCAGATCAACTTCAAGGATCTCCGGGTGATCGGTGACAAGGGCCGAGAGCTTTTCTATGATGTCAGCTACGGCATTAAGGTTTACCGCGGGTTTCCCGCGGAAATTGCCAAGAATTTTTCTGCCTCTGATCTCACAAATCATGTGGAGGGAATCTTCCCGTGTCAAGGGAACCAGTCTGAAGACTATATCCATCGCAGCCTCAACAAAGATCCCTCCCAGGCCGAACATCACAGCATGACCGAACTGGCGGCTGAAAGTGGCCCCTATGACCAGCTCCACTCCTTCGGGCACCATCTGATAGATCAGCACCCCTTGGATGTCCGCTTTCGGCTTTTCCAGTCTCGCTTTTCTCACGATATCGGTGAATGCGGACCGAACGGCTTCCGCTGAACTAAGGTTTACCCTCACTCCGCCTACATCAGACTTGTGTGGGATATCAGGAGATACGATCTTCATCACTACAGGGTATCCTAACTTACCGGCTATCTCCACCGCTGATTCCGGATTGATCGCCACCAGACCCGTTCTGACCGGGATGCCGTAAGCCGCGAGCACTTCCTTGCTATCTACCTCCGTAAGCACAGCACGCCCCTGCCGCTTTGCCTCAGATAGAATTCTTGTTACTTCGGTTCCCATGGGGCCCCCTTTCGTAAGTCTTCGTATATGACCACCATCGCCCTTTCTGCACGGCAAAAGAGAATTATTTGCCCGCTATCTTATGGGCGGCGTGGGGAAAAAGTCAACTATATTAGAAGCAAAAAAGGTGTTCATGACCACTTTGGACTTGACAGGCGCCGTGATTTCAGCTAGAAATTCCCGCAAATAACAAGATTAACAACAATCAAAGGAGGAGAGTCTTTGGCCACGCATAAATCCGCGGAAAAAAGAAGCAGGCAGAACGAGAAGAGACGTCTGAGAAACACGTCGGTAAAATCCAGGATAAAGACGCAAATAAAATCTGTAATAACAGCCACTGAAACGAAGGATAAGAAGAGTTCGGAAACTGCTCTTGCTGCTGCCGCACCTGCCATCGCCAAGGCAGCTTCCAAGGGCGTATTTCATAAAAAGACGGCTTCGCGAAAGATTTCGAGGTTAACCAAAAAGGTAAACGCCCTTCAGGGGTAATTCCCTCACATTCTTCTTTCAGAACAATCCCTGTCAAAAGCCTGACATCATTAACCGGTATGCCTTCTCAGCTGCATCATTTGACAGCTTGATGAGGGCATTGCTCCGGTTTGTATTCCTGGTATTCAGGTCAGTGAAGGTGTAGTCCTGGATTGCCGAAAAATTTTTGTCATTCCAGATAAGCTTGTGGGTGTCTTGTTCTTCAAAGACAAGTTCCATTCCCACTGTCAGGCGTTCTCCTGCCGCCAGGCCTGTACTCTGGTAAGAGATAGGGGAGGTTACGATGCTGTTTACACTGCCCTTGAAGACTGCATCCGCCGTTTCGCGTCGGTCGACCAGCGCGAACCTACCTCCTATGATAAATTGATCGATAAAATGATTCCTGATGGTATTTTCGACATTGGCCTCACTTGTCTTGTTGGCAAAATTGTCGATGAATACCGTTCGTATTTTTTTGTCGATATATTCTCCGCCGGGGCTGAAGCGATAACCGCAGCCTGCGACGAGAACGACTGACAGGAAAACCGCGACAACCATTATTCCGCGGCAACGAAGCAATAGACGTCCTGCGCGGGAAATAACTTCTATTCCGTTGTCACTGAACGACGATATTGACGAGCTTCTTGGGGACATATATTTCTCTCACTACCTTCTTGCCAGATATGAAATTGATAATCTTCTCATCACTGAGAGCGAGGGCCTTGATCTTCTCGCCGTCCTCATCTACGGGTACGACCATCCTGCTCCTTACCTTGCCGTTTACCTGAATGACTATGGTTATTTCCTCTTCTGCGGCAACCTCGTGATCATACGCCAGCCAGGGAACGTCAGCCAGACTGCCTTCATAACCCAATGCCCTCCAGAGCTCCGCAGTTATGTGAGGAACAATGGGCGCTAACAATATTATTATCGTCTCGATGGTCTCTCTGATGATGGACAGTGCGATAGTATCTTCCTTTGCCGGCCTCTCAATCAGGTACAGGGCATTGACGAGTTCCATGACTGCGCTTATGGCCGTATTAAAATGAAAACGGTCCTCGATATCACGGGTCACTCTCCTGATTGTCTGGTGAGTTTTTCGCCTCAGGTTTTTCAGTTCGCCTTCGAGCGTCTCACCTCCGCTTGCGGACCTAACAGTCTCGATGTCATCGAGGTAGTCCATAACAATCCGCCACGCCCTGTTGAGAAAACGGAACGATCCCTCAACCCCCTGATCGCTCCACTCGAGGTCCTTCTCTGGGGGCGCTGCAAAAAGGCAGAACATCCTTGCCGTGTCGGCGCCGTATTGTTTGATGAGGTGATCGGGATCGACGACGTTCTTTAAGGATTTGGACATCTTTTCCGATTTGCCGATAGTGATGGCGGTCTCGCACTGTGTGCATTTATCGTCTTTCACCTCATCGGGAAACAGATAACCGTGCTCCCTGCAATGCGCCGTCTCCTTGCAGACCATGCCCTGAGTCAGGAGATTGGTGAAAGGCTCGTCAAAGTCAAGAACGCCAAAGTCTCTCAACATCTTCGTATAGAAACGCGAATAGAGAAGATGTAGTATGGCGTGTTCAATCCCGCCGATATACTGATCTACCGGCATCCAGTAGAGGACCTTTTTACAGTCAAGACCAGGTTTCTCCGCGCACTGGGGAGAGCAGAACCGGTCAAAATACCAGGAGGATTCTACGAACGTGTCCATCGTATCAGTTTCGCGCTTTGCAGCATTGCCGCACTTGGGGCATCGCGTTTCCGCGAACGCCTTGTACTTCCCGAGGGGCGACCCGCCATCTCCCGTTAATTCCACGTCTCTGGGCAATACTACGGGAAGATCATTTTCCGGCACCGGCACCGTGCCGCATTTAGCGCAGTAGATGATGGGAATGGGAGCCCCCCAGTAGCGCTGACGCGAAATACCCCAGTCTCGCAAACGGTACTGTATGGTCTTCTTGCCCCGGCCTATGGATTCCAGATATTCTGCGATTGCATCGAGGGCCTTCATGTTTTCCATGCCGTTGAATTGTCCCGAATTGATGAGCATGCCTTCATCCACGTAGGCTTCCGTCATGGTGTGGACATTGAGGGACTTGTTAGGTGGCTGTATGACCACGATGAGGGGCAGATTATACTTCTTCGCGAATTCAAAGTCACGCTGGTCATGCGTTGGAACTGCCATGACACAGCCTGTTCCGTACTCCGCAACAACGAAGTTTGCGGCGAAGATGGGCATCCTCTTTTTAGTCACGGGATTAAGGCAGTAGGCATCCAGGAATATGCCTTCCTTATCGTAGTATTCCGAAGTCCTCATCAACTTGTCTTGCTTCTTGACCTTGTCAACGAACTCTCTGACTTCTTTCTCAACCGGCGTCCCCTTGGTCAGATCGATGACGAGGGGGAGTTCGGCGGCGACGAGCATGAATGTGGCCCCGTATACGGTGTCCTGCCGTGTCGTAAAGACTTTGATTACATCATTGCCCTCTGCCATGGGGAAGAGTATCTCGCATCCAAAACTCTTGCCTATCCAGTTCTTCTGCATAGTGATGACCCGTTCAGGCCATCCGGGAAGTCTATCGCAATAATCGAGAAGCTCATCAACGTAATCAGTGATGCGGAAAAACCACTGGTCGAGATATTTCTCTTCCACCTCTTTAGAGCATCTCCAGCACAGACCGGCCTCCACCTGTTCATTTGCCAGCACCGTTTTACAGTCAGGGCACCAGTTCACAATGGAACTTTTTTTGTAGGCAAGCCCCTTCTCGTACATCCAGAGAAAAAATAGTTGTTCCCAGCGGTAATATTCCGGCTCACACGTGGAAAGCTCTCTGTCCCAGTCATAGCTGAATCCCATCTCCTTGAGCTGTTTTTTCATATAGGCGATGTTTTGATTTGTCCATGTTGCCGGGTGAATCTTATTGTCGATGGCGGCGTTTTCCGCAGGCATGCCGAAGGAATCCCAGCCCATAGGATGCAGGACGTTGTATCCGTTCATCCGCTTGTAGCGCGCCACTACATCGCCGATGGTGTAGTTCCTCACATGGCCCATATGAATTTTACCGGAGGGATACGGAAACATCTCCAGGAGGTAGTATTTCTTCTTGTCAGGATCCTCTGTGACCTTAAAAATACCACTGTCTTCCCAGATTTTTTGCCATTTCTTTTCAAGTTCCCGGGGCTTGTACTTTTTTTCCATAAATCATCCAGCCTCCAAAATGCTCAAGGATACCCCTTCTTCAACGCCTGTCGTCAACACTTAAGGATAATATCATCATGAATGAGAACTGCCGGTGAGTCCGTTTATATTTGGACCTGCTTCTTCTTTGTACAATTTCAGATATATGGCATCGAGAATACCGTTTATGAAAGAGCCGGAATTTTCAGAGCCATACAATTTGCCTAAATCTATAGCTTCGTTAAGCGTGACTTTGGGGGGTATGTCCGGACAGTATAAGAGCTCGTAGACGGCCATGCGGAGGATATTCCTGTCGACCCTCGACATCCGCGCGAGTGACCAGTTATCGGAACAACTGCTTATGAGACTGTCTATTTCCTCTTTCTTATCGCAAGCGCCTTCTATCAAGAGGGAAGAAAATTTTCTGGACTCTTCCGGCGCACCAAAATAATTCCAGAAAATCGCAATAGCCTCAGCGGCATCGATATCTAAAACATCCAGCTCGTAAAGAACTTGTAAGGCAATCTCTCTTGCCTTTCTCCTTTGATGCATTAATTCCTCTGGATCTGTTGCATCAGACGCCGTTCATGACGGGTCTGCGGAAAATAAAAGACGAGACATAACAGCCTTGAAAAAATGTTGCCTTGTCATTTCGATCGCCGCACCCGCTCACTGCCGTCGCGGTGACAGTCTTCGCTCACTCTTTCTCGAAATGACATCAGATAAAAATTTCAGAAGGTCTCAGGCTATAATTTTCTGAAGAGATCCACCATTTCGATGGCCGACATGGCGGCATCCCAGCCCTTGTTTCCCGCTTTGGCTCCCGCCCTTTCAATTGCCTGTTCGATGGTGTCTGTGGTCAATACGCCGAAGGCTACAGGCACCTCCGCCTCCAGACCGACGCTCGCTATCCCTTTGGTCACCTCGGCGCTGATGTATTCAAAATGGGGTGTCGCCCCCCTGATCACTGCACCAAGGCAAATCACGGCGTCAAATTTCGCAGCCTTTGCCAGCTTTTTGGCCATAGCGGGTAATTCAAATGCACCGGGAACCTTATAAATAAGAATGTCCTTCTCTTCCGCGCCTGCCCTGGTAAGCGCATCAACAGCGCCGTCAATCAGTCTTCCGCAGATAAAATCGTTGAATCGACTGGCGACAATGCCAAACTTCATTCCCTTGGCTACAAGCTTTCCTTCTATGGTTCTTGGCATATTCTCCTCTCCCTCGTGTAATCCTGGAACCTGACCTTCAGTTCATGTCCGCGCGCTATAATAAAAAAACTATATCTCCAACAAATGGCCCATCTTTTTCTTTTTTGTCTTCAGATATTTGATGTTACTCTCGTTTGGTTTTATTTCGATGGGGACGCGATCGGTAACGGTTAAACCGTACCCTTCCAGGCCCACAATCTTCTTGGGATTATTGGTCATCAGTTTCATCTTCTTGACACCCAGATCTGCAAGTATCTGTGCGCCGATACCGTAATCACGTAAATCCGCCTTGAAACCGAGGGATATATTGGCTTCAACAGTGTCTTTTCCACGTTCCTGCAATTCGTAGGCCTTGATTTTATTAACGAGGCCGATACCCCTGCCTTCTTGATGCATATATACAATAATACCTTTCCCCGCCTCATCCACCATTTCCATGGCTCTGTGAAGCTGGGAGCCGCAGTCGCACCTCTCCGATCCGAAGACATCACCGGTAAGGCATTCCGAATGAACCCTCACCAGGACCTCGTCGTCCGGTTCAATATCTCCCTTCAACAGAGCAACATGTTTCATATCATCCACGTCATTTTCGTAAACGATGACTTTGAATTGACCTCCGTAAAGGGTGGGAACTGTTGCAGCGGCAGCCCTCCTGATCAGGGATTCATGCTGCATCCTAAACTGGATGAGATCGGAGATGGTCACTATCTTGAGATCATGTTCCTTGGCGAAGATTTCTAGATCAGGGATTCTGGCCATGCTGCCGTCGTCCTTCATAATTTCACATATTACGCCCGCAGGTTTCAGCCCGGCCAACCGCGCGAGATCCACGGAGCCTTCGGTCTGACCTGTTCTCACCAGCACTCCGCCTTTTTTTGCGCGTATGGGAAAAATATGCCCCGGGCTTACGATGTCGTCAGGCGTAACGTCATCTGCTACGGCCGTTCTTATTGTCGTTGCCCTGTCGGCTGCGGAAATTCCGGTCGTCACTCCGCGCTTCGCTTCTATAGACACCGTAAAGGCGGTGCCGAAGCAGGATCGATTATCCACCACCATGGGGTGGAGGTTAAGTTTATCGGCAAGATCTTCACTCAGGGACAGGCATACAAGCCCCCTGCCGTATTTTGCCATGAAGTTAATTGCCTCAGGCGTAACAAATTCTGCCGCCATGCAGAGGTCGCCCTCATTTTCTCTGTCCTCATCATCAACCAGGATGACCATTCTGCCGCTCTTGATATCTACAATGGCCTCTTTTATTGTACTTATACCCATCTTTCCACCTTCAATAATTTAGTTCCAAATGCTCCGTTGCTCTAGAAATTCCCATGACCCTGTGCGAAAGGAATGGCGATTCATTTCAAGAATCCATGCTCCGCAAGGAAACTCAAGTTAATCCCTTTGTCGGGATTGAGGAATTTCTCCACATATTTTCCGATTATATCCGTTTCAATATTAACCGTATCGGCCGTTTTCTTAAATCCTAAAGTCGTGTTCCGGACCGTATGCGGAATTATATTAACATAAAATCTGTTTTTTTCACAACGATTTACCGTCAGACTTATACCGTCGACGGCGACGGATCCCTTTTCTACGATGTACCGGCCTAATTCTGGGTCGATTTCCACAATGAACTGGATTGAATTTGCCTTATTCACTTTCTCTTGAATCTTTCCTATGCCGTCCACATGGCCAAGGACCATGTGTCCTCCCAAGAAACCGTTCAGCCGCAGGGATTTTTCCAGGTTCACCTTATCGCCTGACTTTAGCGCTTTAAGATTTGTCCTGGCCAGGGTTTCCGCGGACACGTCCGCGGAGAATCGCTTGTCTCCTTTCTCCACTACCGTGAGACAGGCACCGCTGACGGAAATGCTGTCGCCGATATTTATGTCACCCAAATTCATGGATGTATCGACAATGAGAAGGCCGTCTTCTCCTTTCCTCGACATCCTGTTGACTGTTCCTAAGTCTTCTATAATCCCTGTAAACATGACCGTTTAAATTTGCCGTCGATAACTTTCTTGATCAGTCATCTGTGTTCATCTTTTTTTACGTTGAGGAGATCCTTCAGTCCTTCCATAAAATCACTGACGTCGCGAAACTCCCTGTATACCGACGCGAACCGGACATAGGCAACGTCGTCCAAAATTTGGAGCTCTTTCATGACCTGCTCGCCAATGGCCGATGAGGGGATTTCTTTATCCTGATACTCCTGACAGTGCCTCTCGATTCTATCCACGATGCTTTCGATTGCATCAGTGCTTATGGGGCGTTTTTCACAGGCCCTCTTAATGCCGGAGCGTATTTTCGTTCTGTCAAACGGTTCTCTGCGTCCATCCTTCTTGACCACCATCGGAAGAACTTCTTCCACAAATTCGTAGGTCGTAAAACGTTTTCCGCAGGCGATGCATTCCCGTCTTCTCCTTATGGCATCTCCATCCTTGCTTATCCGGGAGTCAATAACCTTGTTTTCTGCATTTGCACAGAAAGGACACTTCATAACCGATACACCGTGACACCGGCCTCCTTCAATATATCTTCCGCCAGCTTATCCCCATACTCTGCCTTTACAACCACCGTGACTACGCCTGCGTTGATGATCATCTTGGCGCATATGATGCACGGGTGGTTAGTGCAGTAGAGTGAGGAACCGTTTACACTTACTCCGTGGAGTGCGGCCTGAATGATGGCATTCTGCTCTGCGTGAAGTCCGCGGCAGAGTTCATGACGCTCACCGGAAGGAACACCCAGTTGTTCGCGTAAACAGCCGACATCCAGGCAGTGCTGAAGACCGGAGGGGGCGCCATTGTAGCCCGTGGCGAGTAGTCTACGATCCTTCACAATAACAGAACCAACTCTCCGTCTTAGGCATGTGGAACGTTTCGAGACGAGATCAGCAATATCCATGAAATATTCGTCCCATTCCGGTCTGCGCTTTTTCCGTCGGGGGACTTCCGGCTTTGAACGTCCCGTCTTAGCCATTTTCTGTCAGCCTCTCTGTACTCTATCGAATATATATAGTCACTAATTCTTATTTGTAAAGTCGCTTTCCGATATCCCCGATTTTATCGAGCCTTCTCTGATGGCGGCCGCCTTCAAATTCCGTATTCAACCACAAGTGGACAATTGATTTTGCCGCTTCCTCCTCCGTTCGCCTACCCGCAAGAACGAGGATGTTTGCGTCATTGTGCAGCCTGCTCATGCGGGCCGTCTCTTCATCGAGGCACAGCGCCGCTCTCACGCCAGGGAATTTGTTTGCGACAATACTCATACCGACACCGGAACCGCATACGAGGATGCCCCGGTTAAACTCCCCGGCAGATACTCTTTGCGCCACAATGGAACCGAAGTCCGGATAATCCACGTTGGCCGGACTGTCAGTCCCGGCGTCCGTCACGTCGTATCCCATTTCAGCAAGGTGCTGTTTGACAACT
>Ga0187857_10000112_pt1 | contig 98150 bp, 69 predicted proteins | sample June2016WEW_8_10_FD_132984 | JGI IMG/M metagenome (GOLD analysis project Ga0187857, IMG submission 132984) | Peatland microbial communities from SPRUCE experiment site at the Marcell Experimental Forest, Minnesota, USA - June2016WEW_8_100 | ecosystem: Environmental > Terrestrial > Soil >... | reverse complement strand
TATCTTGACCAACACCGCGGCATCCTCACGGCGATTGAGGACCTCGATCACGACAAGGCGATGAAGAGGATGCAACAGCATCTCGATTCGGTTGAGGAAGGCCTGCTGGCGCAGCTGCCCTAGGGGTGCGACAGATTGATTGGGGCTGAAGCAGACAGAGCCACGCGGGAGAATCGGGACGTGCCGATCAAGGCGCGCAGTTATGCCGAGCCCGGTACCGTCATAATGACCGCCGAGGGCTCACCGGCAGTGGTGCCGCGGAAGCGTAGTCCCCGCTGACCCGAACACTAGGGTCGGGCAGAATGAGGTCGCGGACCGCACCCATCAAGTCGTAGTAGGACTTGATGAAACTTCGAAGCGTATTTCGCGTGGCGCCATATGTGTCAAACTCGGCGGGGGTCAGCCCCTCTGCCTCATATGCTCGGCGAAAGTCTGGGATCCGCTCCAGAAGTTCGGCGATAATCGCGCCGTCCACTGGATCGTCTATCCGTGCGACCGGCTCGATGCCGCTCGCATTGAAACGCGTCTGCCACTGGTGGGTTATCGTGAGTATGACATCACCGCCCACGAGTTCAGTCCAGTGCAAGCGGTGTCGATAAGCAGCAGCAAGCAACCGGGTCCGGTATCCGTGCTCTCGGTAAATGCTGTACGCTCGCTTGAATACTGCGATTCCCGCCCAGTTGACTGCGGTGGGATCAATGACGATGTTGTCGAGCTCAACCAAGACTCTCATCCAGTCGTCAAGCCTTCCGATCATGATCGCGCACACCGGCTTCATCGATAGGACGTCCTCGCCCGCCTGCTCACGCCGCTTGAGCCCACGCTCCACGGCCTCGGCCACAGCGAGCGCTTGTGCAACGGTGAAAACGACCGTACCTGTAATGACCGCTCCCCTGGCAGTCGCCTCTTCAATAGCGGTCACGCCCGCGGCCGTGACCGGGAACTTGACCTGAATGTTCGGAGCAAGGCCGGCTAGATACACGCCCTGCTCCACCATTCGCTCTACATTGGGGTGGTTCGTTGGATTGGTCTGGATCGAAAGTCGGCCCTTACGACCGCCTTCCCGGTCGAAGACCGGGCGCAGGATCGAAGCGCCACGGACAGCCATCTCTTCAACGACCGCCCAGGTAAGATCGAGCTCCGTCCAGGCAGGGTTCGCAGCCGCCAGCTCATGAACACGCGGAAACCAGTAAGCCTTCTCCTTCATCATCACCTCGAACACGATGCCCGGATTGGACGTCGCACCGGTCGCCCCGCGCTCGATGGCATACACAAGCTCTTCGATCGAGCAGGAATCGTTCCAATAGTCTGTAGCCGTGTTCTGGGTAGTCCGCAGAAGCGGACAGTCGACCATCGTCATCAGCTCTGCAGCTCCTCTGCTCTCGTCGTCCGTCCTCACTTCGGCGGCTAATTCCGCGGCCACCTGGCTCGATGCCCGCTCTGCGCCACAAACTGTATTCCTAACTTGCTGACCTGCTGTAAGGGTGATGCGAAAGTCGCCCAGGGCTGCGACCTCCCGAAACCCGGGATCGCTCCTCTACCCGGAACACGCCCAGACGCCACCCGCATCTAACGGGCTCTCCGCGATCGACGAGGCGCGTGAACTCGTATTCGTCGGGGGTGGGATGGACTCCCAGAGGCTGTTGCACGAACTCACAAACGAGTTCCCCATTGAGCCTTGCAGCAGCGATGTGGCCATCGCCGCACGCGTGCGGTCGGCCCGCCGATCACCGCGGTCGCTTCCCGATGTTTGGAGGGATCACATCGACGTGCCGCCGGCGCGGAGCATGTCAAGCAGTTCGTGATGATCAGAATCTTGAAGGGCGACGAGTGTGAACTCTTTGGTGGTGCCTTATTCGGGGACATGTCCGAGATTCACTCTGGTGGTCCGCTGGGAAGTGGACCTTTGAACGATTTGCGCCGATTCGCGGAATGGCCTCGCGACTGCCAAGATCACCATGCGCACGGTCGCGGCTCGCATCCCCATCGTTGCGACATGTCGAGCCGTCGAAACGCCACTGAAGCGTGCGGGAACTTGGCGCTGAGGTCGCTGTCCAGCCTGCTCTGCTTGGCAAGGCAGGCCATCGTCCGTCTGTGCCGCTGGCACGCCTCTCAGACCGTGTGATCCCGTCGCCGGTTTCTTATAGGTCTTTCTGGGTTACGGTCGAGCAGGGAACACTTAATTCCAGCGGAAAATGGACATGGCGCGGAATGGAACACTCGCTAGAGCGCGACCCTGAGGCGAATCCCTCCGCCAGTCCCCGGGGCCGAACAACTTCGACGACTTGAGACGAGTCGGTGAAGCAGGTCCCGACGACGTCGGCCGCGCGCCACTTTTCGCTTCGACGGCTCCGAGCGCCACGAGCCCCCGGGTCCAGCTAGGTGTGCGGCACCAGACCATGAAAGGGATGCGACCCGCGCCAGGTTCGCCACCATGGCCGTGCCATCGTGTCCAGGCCGACGAACCCACGATCTGTCTCGATCACTCGTTGCTCAGCGCGTCAACAGTCACGACGCGCCCTCTCCAGTGCCCGGTGGAATAGCTTTGGCGAGGTATGGTCGCTTCTGCCAGCTCGTGTCCGGACGATCCTGCGTCGGCGACGAGCCGGCTCGGTGACAACGAGGTTCGCGTGCTCGAGGCGATCGACGATGAAGAAACACTCCAGCTGCTCCGCGAGCTGATCGCCGAGCCGAGCGAGAATCCGCCCGGCAATGAAGGAGCCTGCGCCCGGCTCCTCGCTTCGTTCCTCAAACAACGAGGCGTCGCGTGCCACTTTGCCGAAGTAGCCCCTAGGAGGCCGAATCTCTACGCGACAGTCGGCGGTCCTGGACCGACACTGGTCCTCTGCGGGCACCTCGACACCGTGCCCGCCGGCGATGGCTGGACATTCGACCCCTTCGTCGCGACAGTGGCTGACGGGCGCGTGTACGGCCGCGGTGCCTGCGACATGAAGGCCGGCCTCGCCGCGATGGCAGCCGCGCTCGTGGCCGTCAGGCGGTCAGGCATCGAGCTGCGCGGCGGCCTCGCCCTCCACGCCGTCGTCGACGAGGAGGTGAGCTCCGCCGGCGCCCGAAGAGCAGCTCCTGAGCAACCCGGGGACTGGGCCATCGTCACCGAGCCTTCGGGCGGCCAGGTGCTCGCGAGAGGCAACGGGCAGCTGAACTTCGAGATCGTCTTCCACGGCAAGGCAGTGCACAGCTCGCACCCCGAGGACGGCCGGAACGCGATTCACGACGCCGCATGTTTAGTCCGCCTAGTCGAGGAGGAGACCCGCCGACTCGCGGCTGCTCGCCTGCCTGGCATCGGGCCGGCGACATACTCGGTCGGGCTCATCGAAGGTGGGCGCGGAGGCTCGACGGTCGCCGACCGTTGCGAGCTCACGCTCGATCGGCGCGTGCTCCCGTCCGAGAACCTGGACGCCGCTGAAGAGGACGTGCGGGGTCTGCTGGGACGCCTCGAGATCGAGCGCCCAGGGCTTTGCTGGGAGATGTCGCGCACCGTCTCGTTCCCGCCGCTTCGCGGAACGAACAACGAAAGCCTTGAGGAGATCCTGAGCGGGGCGCTCTCCGACCTCGGGCGAGGGGGCGTCGGAGAGCGGCGAGGAATGCGCTTCGCGACCGACGCCGCCTGGTACGAAGCCGCCGGTTGCCCAGCGGTCGTCTTCGGTCCGGGCGACGTCTCGGTCGCACACCAGAGCGACGAGTACGTCCCGATCGAAGACCTCAAGACCGCGAGCCGTGCCCTCGCCCTGTGTGGTGTGCGACTGCTGACCTAGGCGATGGCGTCTTCTGCAGTCATCTCCTCGGACTCCAGTGTCACGGCCACGGCGTGCACAACCGAAGCGATCCTGAGCGCCTCGTGGACTTGGTCCCGCCCGACGCCGAGCTCACGAACCGCCCGCTCGTGGGCAGCAAGGCAGCCCCCGCATCCGTTCACCGCGCTAACGGCCAAGCACCAGAACTCGAAGTCCGCCGGGTCGACACCTCCGTGGGTGCCGATCACCTGCATCCGGAGCCGTGCGGGAATGTCCTCGTAACCCTTCTCTCCCTCATCGGCGAGCAGGTGCTTGCTCCGGTAGTAGACGTTGTTCATAGCCATTACGGCAGCTGCAGCCTTGGCCGCCTCGAAAGCCTCCTCGGTGAGATGCTCGCGGGCCTCGCCGGCAAGCTCAACGAGCACTCGCCGCCCCCGCGACGCGATCGCCGTCGCCAGCACCGCGCCCCAGAGCCGCCGCTCGGGCAACGTCGACACCGCGATGGTGGAGTCGAGGTTCAGCCGGATGTCCTTGGCGTAGGGCGGCAGTGCCTCTTTCAGCGCGGGCACGCCCATCACGCACCGGCGCTCATGAGCGCCTTCGCGTCGAGCGTCGGCGCCCCCTTGTGCCAGTTGCACGCGCACAACTCGTCGGTCTGCAGGGCGTCCAGCACACGGAGCACCTCCTCGACGTTGCGCCCGACGGACCCAGCCGTCACCATGACGAACTGGATGATCCCGTCTGGGTCGACGATGAAAGTCGCACGATCGGCGACACCCTCGTTGTTGAGCACGCCGAGATCGGTGATCAGCTCTCGGTCGAGGTCAGAGAGCATCGGGAATGGGAGGTTCTTCAGGTCCTCGTGCTGCAGGCGCCATGCGTAGTGGACGTACTCGTTGTCGACCGAGGCACCGAGCACCTGCGCGTCGCGGTCTGCGAACTCCGTGTTGAGACGCCCGAACTCGGCGATCTCGGTCGGGCACACGAAAGTGAAGTCCTTGGGCCAGAAGAAGACGACACGCCACTTGCCCTCGTAGCTCGAGGAGTCGACTGTCGTGAAGTAGTCGTCGGGCGAGCTCGCCTCAACGACCCTCAGGTCGCCGGGAACTAGCGCTGTGAGGGAGTACTCCGGGAAACGGTCACCGATACCAAGCATGGGGTCTCTCCTTGAGGTTGGATCCTTAGTAAGACCTACTCTGCCTTGCCATGACCCGATCGAGCAAAGTAGGCGATCTACTTTCGGTGATAAATTAGGTTTATGACAGATCCTACGGTTGTGCAGCTTCGCGCATTCGCTGCCGTCGCCCGACATCGGCACTTCGGTGCCGCCGCCGACGATCTCTCGGTGACCCAGCCGGCGGTTTCCGCAGCGGTCGCCTCGCTCGAGGCGGGCCTCGGGGCCAAGCTCTTCGAGCGAACTCCGAGGGGCGTGATCTTGACGGCGCTTGGTGAGCAGCTCCTGCCTCTCGCTCATCACGCCCTTGCCGCGCTCAACGACCTGGTCGCCGACGCCAGTCGCTTTGGGCAGGCCCACCACGGACCGCTCCGGCTCGGGGTGATACCGACCGTCGCCCCCTACCTGCTGCCGACGATCCTCGAGGCGTTCGGGACGCGCTTTCCGGCTCTCGTGCCCGAAGTCACCGAGGCCATGACGGGTACCCTCCTGGCGGCGCTCGAATCCGGAACTCTTGACCTGCTCGTAATGGCCCTGCCGGGCGGGAAGGCGGACACCGTCGAGCTGCCCCTCTACTGGGAGGAGTTCGTCCTGCTCGTTCATGATGAGCACCGCCTCGCCGCTGCCCGAGGACTCCCGACGACCACCCTTCAAGGTCTCGACGTCCTGTTGCTCGAAGAGGGGCACTGCATGCGCGACCAGACGATCGACGTGTGCCGCCAAGCCGGCGCCGCGGTCGGTCAAGCGGTAAAGATGGCCTCGCTGACGACGGTCTCCCAGCTGGTCGCGGCCCGCCTCGGCGTCACGCTGCTGCCGGCAAGCGCTGTGCCCATTGAGGTCCGAGGCCCGCTCTCCACGGCACACTTCGGGGGCTCGCCGCTTCCCGGTCGCCACGTCGGGATGGTGCGCCGCCGTTCGAGTGCCCGGGCAGGCGAGTACGCCGAGCTTGCCGAGGCGCTGCGGGAGGCGATTACCTCCGCGGGGCTCCCTGTGGTGATCGAGCGGGCAGAAGTGACTGCTGAACGAGGTCTCGTCGCCTGAGGGCCGTCCTGCCCTCGCTTAACGCCAGCACGTTCCGCCGAGGCCGGAAGCGGCGTGACCGGCAAAGACCACGCCGCTTCGTCTCGCCTTGCGCCTTTGACGTCCGAAGGACGCTAAAGGCCGATCGCCACCGCGTTCGTCGTGCCGCCGAGGTTGCGCGCAGCCCCGAACTTGTAGACGTTCCCGTTCTGGGAGACGAGCCAGTAACCGTCCCCGTTCGGTGTTGCAGCGATCGCGACGATCGGTTGGCTCGTTTGCGGGGTCGCCAGTGAACCGTGAGTCCGGGCGTCACCGAACGAGAACACGCGCCCGTCTGCAGAGGCAAGCCAGTAACCCTTGCCGTCCGGCGTGACGGCGATTCCCACGACGTTTGGGCTCGACGAGATGCTCCCCCCGAGCGATCCGTAGGAGTGGGCGTCCCCGAAGGCCTTGACCGCCCCGTCGCTTTCCACCAGCCAATATCCTTCGCCGTCGGACGACGAAGCGACCGCGGTGACGTCGGCGCCGGCGGGCACGCTCCCCGGATAGGTCTTCGCCCGCCCGAAGGCGTGCACGTCACCACTCCTGGTGACGATCCAGTAACCGGTGCCGTCGGGCAGCGCGGCGATACCAGTGACGTTCTTCGTCGTCTCCTCGCCCAGGAAGACCGCGTCGCCGAACGGCGTCACCGAACCTGTGCTCGTCACGACCCAGTAGCCGAGCCCGTCGGCCGTCGTCGCGATGCCCACAGCTTGCGCGCCCTCGCCGCCGATGCCCCCACGAGACTGGACGTCACCGAAGCCGAGCACCGAACCGTCCGATGTCTCGACGAGGTACCCGTCGTCACCGAGCGCAGGCGTGATCTCGTTCGAGATGCCCGTCAAACCGGCGCCCTGGGTGGAGACCGCCCTCACGGCGAAGCTCCACGGAGCGCCCGCTTGTAGGTCGGCGTAGGTGGCGCTCTTCGCGCCGGAGGAGACCGTCTCGCGCACGGAGGGCAGGTTCGGCGAAAAGGCAGTCACCTCGTAGCCCGTGACGGCGCTTCCTCCGTCACTCGCCGGCGGGCGCCACTCCACCGTTGCGGTCCCTGGCTTCGTAGTCGCCTTCACATCGGTGGGTTCGCTGGGCGCGCTCAACGTGTAGGCGTAGGTGATCGAATTGCTTGGTCGCCCCTCGGGGTCGAGGAGACTTTCCGCTGTCGCCACGCGGACCGGCACCTTCGCCCCGGCGACGCCCGGCGGGACATTGACCGTCAGTTGATCGGTCGTGCCGCATGCGAGCAGCGCTTTGGAATTTGTGGTCTCGTCGGTCACGACCTTTCCGAAGGCCACGGCAACGATACAGCCCAGGTTCGATCCGTCAAGGACCACTTCGTTCCCACCCTGCGCGGGTCCCTCGGCGGGCGACATCGTTTCGATACTGGGGTTACCCGGCGGGTAGACGTACAGGAAGTCGGTCTGCGGGTCGTGGCTGCAGTTGGTGACCGTGCATACCTCGACGTCAACGACCGCTGGATTCTGGGCGACCGATTCTGTTGCAATGCTCTTGTCGCTCTTGACTGCGTAGCTGTACTGAGTCCCGAGCGAGAAACCGGTCGCGTTGTCGACGAACCCGATCGGCCCGACGACCTGGAGCAGCCCTTGGCCGCTGATGTCGAGCGGCATTCCGCAACCAGATCTCGGCGGCGAGCTGGCACAGGCGACCGAATCGGAAACCCCCGGCTCGTGCGTGCGGGGGTTCACGACCTTGGTCACCTGGGGCACGCCGGCGTAGACGATGTTGAGCTCGTTGGACGCTCCGACGATCGACGCGAATCCGACAGCGAGTGAGAAAGGCTCCACGGTCTGCTTCTGCGACTTCGGGAGCGCCGGTGCGACCAGTTCCAACGACGTTCCGGTTGCTGCCACCGGCGAGGCGACAGAGGTGTCCTTCGGCCGCGATCCCAAAGTGAGGTAATTGAGGGTCATGGCGTTCATGCCCACCCCGGTGAGCGTTACCAGATTGGCCGGCAGACCGCCCGCCTCGCTCGCCAGCAGGTCGGCGTTGCATTTCGTTGGCACAGCGCGAGCGCAGTACTTCTTCAGGTCCCCGACGGTGCCTGTCGAGACCGAGATGATCCTCGGAGTGGGGATGTAGTCGAACTCACTCGGCTGCGGCGCCACCTCGTAGCCCTTTGGAGCGGCCACCACGCCCATCGCGTCGGTCTTCAGCGCGCCCTCGAACGGGGGCAGGATCGTGCTCGCCGTGCTCGAGCCGTTGGCATTGGTGACCACGACCTCCACCTGGCAGATGTCGTTGGTGGCGTTCTCACCCGCGTACACGCCTTTTGTCGGAAGTGGCGCACATGCCTGCTTCGAATAGGCAGGTGGCGTAAGGGCGATCTCGTAGGGTGACTTGACCGTGAAGTGAGGCACCGTCACCCCACCGAAGGTGACCCTCGTGGCGCCCGTGAAGCCCGAGCCGTGGACGGTGACCGGCGAGGGCGACGATTCCAAGCCGGCGTAGGGACCGACGCTCGTCACGGTCGGGATCGGCGACTCGGACACGTTCTGGTCCACGTACTCGAACAGGGCCTTGGCGCCCGGGAAGCTCGAATCCCCGTCCTTCAAGGTCACGATCACATCTGCCGGGCCGGCCCCGGCGCCAGACGAACCGGCAGGCTGCGTCGTGGTGGCCGGGGGGAAGGTCGCGGAGAGCGTCGTGGCGCTCATGACTCTGAGGTTCGTGGCGTACGCCACGCCCACCTGGACGCGGGAGACCTTCGGGCTGGCGGGAGTTCCGAATCCCGAGCCCGAGACAGTCACGGAGTAACCCCCGGCCGTGGACCCCGACGACGGGCTGAGCCCGGTCAGTACGGGCGGGGCGAGCTGCCCGGCGTAGTCGCACATGTAAAAAGCGAGGGCATTTCCCCCAGTTGGCGTCGTCAGTTGCGGTGACCCGAGGCCGGACGCCATGTTGAAGCCGGCGCGCGCCGGAAAGACGAGGCCGTTGTCGAGACCGTACTCGTCGTTGTTGCCCGAGACGATGTCGTTGAAAGACCTGGCGTAGGCGGTCGGGTTTGCTGCGATGCCGTAAAGGATCGGGCTGGCAAAACCGACGTCGGGGACCCCGTTGATCCTGTCGGCGGAACAGGTCGGCGAGGCGTTCACCAGGGCGAGCATCGCGGCCCAGATCGGTGTCGCCGACGATGTGCCGCCGATCGTCGCCCATCCGTTCGGGTTGCCGTAGCCCAGGGCCTTGCCGTAGATGGTTATCGAGCCGGTGAACTCATCGGCCTCCGCTGAGACGTCCGGCACCTCTCGACAAGGAGTCCCCGACGGGAGGCCGAGGATCCCGTCACAGAATGTCGGCGTCGTGAAGGGCGCGCTCCCGCTCTTGGTCTCGGTCTCGAACGCCTCGGCGTTCGCGACGTCGACCGCGTTGTCGCGCGTGTTCGCCGCCTCCTGCTGCCAGGCCGGCATCGCCCAGGACTCCGAGATGCCGCCGCCACCGGCGCCCCACTGTGCACCGTCGTCCCAGACGTGCTCGGAGGCCGGCTGGGTGGCATCGTCGATCGTGGTGCCGCCGACCGCGAGGACATAGGGCTGGCTGGCCGGATCGTCGACAGAAAGAGCGTTCTGGCCCGAGGGCGGAAAGAGGGACTCACTCTCGTTGCAATTGTCGTCACCGGTGTCGCCTGCTGCGGCGAGAACCGTCTGACCCTGCGCGGCAGCTTGCTCGAACAAGAGGTTCTCGGCCTGCTGGGTGCCGGGTGCGCCCACTTGTGCGAGCTGCTCGCAGACGCCCCAGCTCGCGGTCACGACTTGGTCGACATCCCTGTTGACGATCTCCGAGAACTCGTCGATCGAACCGGCAGTGGCGTTCGGGGCCTCGTAGACGTCAATGTCCGCTGCCGGGGCGAGCGCGGAGATGTCCTCGATGTCGATTGTCGCCTCCGTTGCCCCCGTGGTCATGCTGGCGGGGTTGGCCGGCAGCGCACCGCCGTCTACGGGAATCACCGAGAGCCGGCTTCCGGTGAGCGCGCCCTTTACGCCTGCCATCTGGGCCGCTTCGGCTGCGCCGAAGTAGCACGAGTCGAAGGTCTCGATGTTTGTCGCCAAGAAGGAGGCCAACTCGAAGACGGCGATGTGCTGTCCGGCGCCGAAGTCCCCGGCATCGTAGAGCCCGAAGGCGCCGTAGGCGTTGGCGATATCGTCGTCGGTGAGCCCGCCCGAGCTCTCCGCGTCCCGTTGGGCCAGGCTGCACGCGTCCGGCGAGCCCGCAGGGTGCGAGAAATCCACTGTTTTGGCCGAGGGGAAGGTGTGCTGCACCGAGATCGGACCGGGCCGGACTATGGACGACTCAGGGTGGACCAGGTCGTCGAGCCCGACCACTCCGATAACTGAGCCGGCGATCGTCGAGGACACGCGCACGGCCGACGTCGTTGCCTGGCCGATCGCGCCGTCCGCGAGCCGGTAGCGCTCGATCCCGGTCCGAAAGGCGCTCTCGACCGTGGCGGCAGAACCCGAGAAGCTCACGAAGAGGCCGTCGCTCGACACCTTTGTGACGCGGAGGCCCTCTTCTGTCAGCTGAGCCTTGACCTCGGCGATCGTCGAGGGCGCCGGGCCGAAGCGGCTGGCGAACTCGCCGGGCGCGAGGTACCGGTGGTAAAGGGGTGAGCCCTTGTCCGTCACTGCCGTGATGAAGCTTGTGAGACCTGCCTCGTCAGTCGGCCGGAGAACGACGATGCCGGTCTCGGTCGAGCCCGCCCGCACCGACCCCAGTGCGCCATCGCCTGCGGGGATCCGCGGCGCAGCCGTGACCACCACCATCGGCGAGGATCTGACAATGACGCCAGCCGTAGACGGCAGCGTCGCGAAGAAGGGGCTGCAGGTGAGCAGTGCAGCGCCCACACCTACAAGCCGGCCGGACCACTGCGGACGGCGTGCCGGTGTCACCCTTGCAGCGCTCTCGTAGTCCAGGTTCGCCTTGAAAGCACTCCCCGACACGGTGTCCCCTCTCTTGGTCTTGTCCGGGCGCGGCCCGCGCTTGGTGATCCACCCGGGCGAGGTGATTCCAGCTGTAATCCCCAGACTGGTCGACCGATCATATCTGCACACCTGCGGTGATTTGTCTCGCCGGTGCGGCGCGAAACCGCCGCCTCAGAACGAGCCTCGGACGCTGACGAGATCGGTCAGGCGAAGCGCAGATTGGTGACGTGTCGCATCCGATCAGCCGCGAGGCTCCACGTAGACCCGTTGTCACTGGACAAGAAGACGAGACCGTCGCGCGTGCCGAGGGCAACCCGGCCAGCACTGGCTGCGATGGACCCGGTGTCCAGATTGAACGGGAAAGATTCGGGAAGGCCGCCGGAGCACGGCTCGAAACGGTCCCCGAGACGGCATCTGTACAGCCGGCCGTCGGTCGTCTCAGGGCCGGTCGAAACGGTGACAAAGGCGCTGTCGCCGTCGATTGCGACCGCCCTCGAATAGCCGGCATGTAGCCCGTCGGTGGTCCACTGCCAGGTGTCGCCGCTGTCCTGGCTCCACCCGAAGCCGACCGCCGCGGCAACGGCGACACAGTCACCGTCGCCGGCGACGACCTCGTGAACGTCCGCTTCGGGTGGGATGACGCTCTGCCAGGATTGGCCACGGTCCTTCGATCGCCATACGCCCCCGACGTGCACTCCGGCGAACCAGACGTCGGCGCTCGAGACCGCTATCGAGCGAAGGTCCGGCACCGGGCCGGCAGGGTTCTGCCACTCGTCCCTGCCTGCGACCGTGTCGAAGGATCCCAGCTCACCGATTGCGCCATCGGGCGACACGGTAAGGAGATGAGCTCCCTGCATACCGACCACGAGGCTGCCAGCGGGCGAGACCGCGAGGCTTTGGGCAGTCGCGGTCGGCAAGCGCACGAGTGGCGTGACGTCGAACTCCTCGAGCGAGACGATGCGCTCGCGGTCGAGAATGCTCCACACAGAGCGCGCGGCGGACGGCAACAGGCTCCCGACTCCCCCGCTGAACGAACCGACGGCCAACGCTGTGACGGACACGTCTTCTGCGTAGGTGTACGAGCGGTCAAGGTCCTCCAAGTGCACCGTTGTCCCCACGACGAGCATGCAAACCCTCCTTGGCCCGGCGCGACTTCGGACGTAGCCGTGCGCCACGGTGTTTGTACCACGCGCGCTGCGAGCCTTGGCGAGTCGGCGGGACTCAGTCTCATTGCGAAACCCGCTCGGGCGACTTTGTGGCGACGATATGTTCCGCGGATGGCCGTGGTTGACGATACCTTTGCCGAAGGCTGCGAAGAACGAAAGGGTTTTCCCCGCCCGTGAGGCTCTGCTACGTGAACCCCGAGTCACGCCTGGGTGCACCCGTATGTGACATTCGGCCCTGACGACCGATTCAGCGAAAGCGCAGGATGACCGACGAGCGACCGAACCGGAGACGAGGAGCGCGTGCGCGGCTCCTTTGGCAACGCGACTCCAAGTCGGCAAGCGAGGAGGATCGATGAGAGCGGGTGCCGTCGTCTTAGTGGGACTGGCGGTCTTGGCAGCGGCCTGTTCCAGTCCCAAGCCGGCGGCGGCTCCGTCGACTTCAGCTACTACAACCATTAGCTCGACTTCAGCATCAACAACCATCAACTCGACGTCGACATCAACAACCGCTAGCTCGACGACGCCAAGCACGACAGTCTCGTCGACGTCGGCATCTCAGCAATTCCTTGCGGCCGCCAGCCTCGCCGACGTCGCGTACGCGACGTGGAGGGCCGAGATCTCAATCGACACCGAGGTCAGCCAGGCAGTTGGCCCGTGCGACACCTATGCAGCCGAGTTGACTACGTTCGACAACGCGATAATGCGCATCGCCGTCACTGGCAAGACGGCAACCGACATTCGGACGTTGGTCGCCGACGACCGCGTCGTCATAGAGAATCTGGACTCTGTGAGCAAGCAAACCGTAACCAGCCTTACGAAAGAGGCCGCTCAACTCAAGGCCATCGGCAGAACGGCAATCCGGGCCGGCGATGTCGTTCGGAGCGACCTCGGCTTGCCGCCAAGTTGAGTGACCATCCCAACCCGACAAGGGTGGAAACAATACGCACAGGGCCTCGTCCGATCGCCGAGCTGACGCCAACCCCGTGTCGGTGACGCGAGCTGACGACAAGAAGGAAAGGAGTCGCCACGACCACCTACCGAGCACGGAGCCGGCGCTCGCCGGCTGTCGTGCTCACGACGATCCTTCTCTGTCTCTGCGTCGGAGGCCTGGTGGGCGCGGTCGTTACGCGCGCTGTCGATCAGCGCACATCGTCGGGCGCGAAGGGGCAAAGTCACCCGGGATCAGCGAGTCTCGCTCCTCCGACACTGAGCGTCCTCTCGATCGTTCCTGCGAACGGGACGACAGGTGTCTCCCCCACTGCGCCCATCACCGTCACCTTGACCTCTCCGCTGTCGAAGATCTCAGCTCTGCCAACCCTTGACCCTTCGACAGCTGGTTCCTGGCAAGCGCAGGGAACGACCCTGACCTTCACGCCGAGCACCGATTTCCCGCCGCTCGCCGACATCGCGGTAACGGTGCCGGGAGGCCCTTCGGGAGTCGTCGGGACAAACGGGGGTCAGCTCGGCCAATCGGTCACCGAGCAGTTCCAAATCGAGAACGGCTCGGTCCTCCGGCTGCAGCAGCTCCTCTCCCTGCTCGACTACTCACCGCTCGCATGGACACCGACTGGCGCACAGATCTCATCGGGCGACACCTCTGCCCAGCTCGCAGCGCTGTACAACCCGCCCCTGGGCCGCTTTTCGTGGCGGAACAGCGGGTGGCCGGCTGGGCTCAACGCGATGTGGGAGCCCGGTACGGACAACGTCTTCACGCGGGGCCTCATCATGTCCTTCCAGGCCGACCATGGTCTTGTGCCGAACGGCGACGTGCAAGACGAGCTGTGGACCTCTTTGATCGGCGCGCTCGCATCGGACGTCGTCAACACCGGCGGGTACAACTACGCGCTCGCCGACAAGGCGGACCCGGAGTCGCTCACGATCTACCACGACGGGGCCGTCGTGCTCCACAGCCTCGCGAACACGGGCATCCCCAAGTCCCCGACGCCCGACGGCACGTTCCCCGTAGATGCGCGCCTTCGGCGACAGGTCATGCGCGGCACCAACCCGGACGGCCGGCACTACGCGGACCTCGTCCAGTACATCGCGTATTTCAAGGGCAACGACGCCGTGCACTACATGGATCGCGCCGACTACGGCATCCCGCAGAGCCTCGGTTGCATCGAGCTGCCACTCGCCGATGCGGCTCGCGCATGGCCGTATCTCGCCTACGGAACTCTCGTCACGATCATCAATTGAGGACGACGCCGAAGCTGACCTTGCCTCGAGCCAAAGGCGCAGTTCGGTCAGCAATTCCGATTTCCCGCGATTTCATGCCGGCTCGGTGGCCGGAAGGAAGCTCCCCGCGGAGCTTGTGTTGCTACGTGGTTACGTCTTGGTTACGTCCCAGCTTGTTCCATACGCATTGAGCCAGTAAGGTTTCCGCACTGTCTTCGGACAGGGACTGGGGGGCAAACGGGAGCTCCCCAAGTGCATACCCAAGTGGAGGAGACCACATGAGGCAGTTGCTCATCAAGGCCGCTACTCCGCTCGTGGCCGGAGCACTCGTGCTCGCCAGCCTGAGCGGAGCGGCGTTCGCAAACGCCAAGCACCAGGCCACAACCACGCCGACCTACGCGATTGCTTACGAAGGTCCGCTTTCGGGTGGCAACGCACAGCTCGGCCTGAACATGGCATACGCGGTCGAGTACGCCGTCCAAGCGGCGAACTCCGGGAAGTCGGCGTTCGGCAAGCTTCCCTTCATGCTTACGTACGTCCCCAAGGACGACCAGGGCTCGGCGACGCTTTCGCCGACCGACGCCCAAGAGCTCGTCTCCAACAAAAACGTCATCGCCGTAGTCGGCCCGGCCTTCTCGGGCGCGACCAAGGCGGCCGAGCCGACCTTCAGTGCGAACCACCTTGCGACCGTGAGCCCATCGGCGACCCTGCCGGCGCTCGCCACCTACGGATGGAAGAACTTCTTCCGGGTCGTGGCGGACGACAGCGTCCAGGGACCGGCTGACGCGAACTGGGTCATCAACACGCTCAAGGACACGACGCTCTACGTCGTCGACGACGCCAGCACCTACGGCGTGGGCCTTGCGGACGCCTTTGCCTCCCAGGCGAGGAAGGACGGAGCCAAGGTGACCCGCGGCTCGTTCCCGGGCACGACCCAGTGCTCCGACGGGACCGCGAGCCCGACGCAGTACCCCGACGACGCAGCCACGGTCGTGGGTGCCAAGCCGCAGCTGCTCTTCTACGGCGGCTACTACTGCGACCTCGGCCTGTTGATCGCCGCACTGCACAAGGCCGGCTACACAGGCAAGGTGATGAGCGGCGACGGAAGCGACAGCATCTCGCTGATCTCAGGCACCAATCCGCCCAGCGCCGCCAATGGCGTGTACGCCTCCTGCGCGTGCGCTGTGATCGGCAAGACCGCTGCCGACAACGCGTTCGCCGCCGGGTTCAAGAAGGACGCGAAGTTCGCCCCGGCCATCTACTCAGCCGAGGCGTTCGACGCAACGAACACGATCATCGACGAGCTCAAGCTCCTCTCGTCCGAGAAGGGCGGGACGATGAACATCACTCGTCAGAACGTTGTCACAGGCCTTCACAAGATCGTGTACGCGGGCCTCACCAAGACGATTTCCTTCACGTCCAACGGGAACATCAAGGGCAACGCGATCTACGTCAACGAAGTGGAGCACGGCACTCTCGTGCAACTCGGGCTCGAGTAGCGCTGCTCACAGAGATGTGAACGAGCCGGGCACTCCGCAACTGCGCGGGGTGCCCGGCTTTTCCATCGTCGGGCCATTTCGCTACTCTGCTGCGCAAGGCCGAGGGGAGTGAAGCGAACGCATGCATTGCCCGTCGTTCATAGCGGACAACAACATCTGGGTGTCGCTCGTCGTTGGCGGTCTTGCCAACGGGTTCCTCTACGCGCTCATCGCGCTCGGCTACACCCTGGTCTACGGCGTACTCAGGCTGATCAACTTCGCTCACTCGGAGATCGTGATGGCCGGCGGATTCGGCGGCCTGTTCGCGATGCGGGCGGTTCTCGGCACCTCTACTCCGGCCGGATTCTGGGCAATCGGGTTCATGCTCATCGGAATAGTCGCGGGCGCCCTCGCCGGTGGCGCTGCCGCCTTCGTGCTCGAGCGGGTGGCGTATCGGCCCTTGCGCAAGCGCAACGCCCCCCGGCTCACATACCTGATCAGTGCCATCGGCGCGTCCTACTTCCTTTACAACATCTCGGGCAAGGAGTTCGGGCGCTACACGGCGTTCATCCAGACGCCCGCTGTGATGCAAGGCAATGCTTTCTCCCTCTGCGGTGTCGGTGTCCAGTCCGCCTGGATCCTTACCATGGTCACCGCTCTCATCCTGCTGCTCGTGCTCGACACCGTCGTGAACCGGACAAAACTGGGCAAGGGCATCCGTGCGGTCGCGCAGGACGCCGAGACCGCGAGCCTCATGGGTGTGCACATCGACCGCACGATCGCACTCACCTTCGTGCTCGGCGGTCTCATGGGTGGAGCAGCCGGGTTCCTCTTCGGCCTGCAGTTCGGCGTCATCTACACGATGGGCTTCGTGCCGGGACTGAAGGCCTTCACGGCCGCGGTCCTAGGCGGCATCGGCAACATCCGGGGAGCCATGGTCGGGGGCCTCCTGCTGGGTGTGTTCGAGAGCATCCCGCTGCGTTGGATGTCCGCTGAGTGGCAGGACGTCGTCGCCTTCGGCGTACTCGTCATGCTCCTGCTGTTCCGCCCGACCGGAATCCTAGGTGAGCGCCTGGGGAGGGAAGCATGACGTCGGCCGCGCTGGACACCGAGGAGCGCACGGGTCCCGGCCCCGTCCACGAGCCGCCACAGGCTCAGTTCTCGACGAGGCTTGCCCGCCTCGCCGCCGGCGAGGCTGCGCGACGGCTCGGCATCTGCATGCTGGCTGGCGTGATCCTCGCGATCATGACCGGGCCCCCCGGGACGAACGCAGCGCCGACTTCAGGCTTCACCGGCGCGCTGCAGTTCCCCAGACTGTTCTGGTTCCTCGGCTTCGGTGCCGTGCTCTTCGCCGTCGTGACGATCTCGAAGTCGTTCGGCACGAAGGCGAGCTCGGTGACCAACCGACTCGCCTCGTCGGTCGTCCAGGTGACCGGACAGCGACGGATGCGACTGGCCCTCGATGCGGCGATCGTCGCGTTCGGCTTCATATGGGTTTCGTGGATCTCGCCGAACAACACCTGGAAGGGCGGCGTCTGCATCGAGATCGGCTTTGCGTTCGCGGCGATGGAGGTGGTCGTCTACCTGTTCGAGTCACGGTCGTTGCGAATCGCAAGGCCGGGCGCCTACGCCTTCCTCGCCCTGTACGGGGTGCTGGCGTGGATGCACAACCCGGTCTCCAAGTACCTGAACACCATCGGGGCGGTGCCGCACAGCCGGACCATCGGCCTCCTCCTCTTGTGGCTCGCGCTAGGCCTGACCGTGCTCGAGGGCCTGCTCTTCGGGCTTTCCGTTCTGCGCAAGCTGGTCGCCCCCCGGCGTGGCAGGCGACTGATAAGGCTCGTGGGCGTCGTCCTCGTCGTCTACGGGTGGCTGATGTGGACGTCGTGGTCCTCCTGGCGTGCGTCGACACCTCATTCGGTCGCGCACTGGTTCGCATCCCTCCACGTCCTGCCACACAACCACACTGCCGGCCTCGTCGTGATGGCAATCGGCGCGATCGTCGTCGTTTATGCGCTCGTCGGGGTGGCGACGGACCTGGTTCGTGCCCTCGGGGGGTCACGTCAGACGAACGCCGACCAGTTCAAGTTCACCGGGATCACCAAACAGGCGAAATTCGCATACGGCAAGACGGGGCTCACGATCGCGGCGCTCCTGGTGGCGATCCAGTGGCCCTTGCACATGGACCCGGGCATCCAGTCGATCCTCACGACACAGGTCGCGATCTACGTGCTGCTGGCCATGGGACTCAACGTCGTCGTGGGCTTCGCAGGCCTGCTCGACCTCGGTTACATCGCATTCTGGGCGATCGGGTCGTATACCACCGCCTATTTCACCGGCGCGCTGCCGGTCCAACCACCGTTCCTACTGAACCCCTTCTGGATCATCCCGTTTGCCATCGTGGCTGCGATGCTCACGGGTGTCCTGATCGGGACACCCACGCTTCGGCTCCGTGGCGACTACCTCGCCATCGTGACGCTGGGCTTCGGGGAGATCATCGAGATCGTCGCGAACAACCTCCACGGAGTGACCGGCGGGCCCGCGGGCACGCCGGGCGTCATTCCGCAGTTCTCGGTGCACCTGGTGGCCAAGCCTCTCGTGATCAACTACGGCTGGACAGGGACGGTGCTTCCCTACTACTACCTGATACTCGGAGTGGCGGTCGTGTTCATGGTGGTGTTCAGCTTCCTCGAGCAGTCCCGCGTGGGACGGTCCTGGACGGCGATCCGCGAAGACGAGGTCGCGGCTGACTCGGTGGGCATCAACGCTCTGAAGTACAAGGTCATGGCGTTCGCCATCGGCGCCTCGACGTCCGGATTTGCCGGAGTCTTCTTCGCGAGCCAGGTGCAGAGCCTCGTGCCAAACGACTTCATCGTCCAGACATCGATCCTGGTGCTCGTCTTCGTGATCTTCGGAGGCATGGGTTCGATCGCGGGTGCGGTGATCGGCGCCGCAATCATCCAGTGGCTCCCCCAGTACCTACAGGTCCACTCGTTCCAGGACTACCAGTTCCAGGACGAGTTCATCTACCTAGGAGCCCTGCTCGTGCTGATGATGATCTTCCGGCCACAGGGGATCATCCCTTCGCGTCGCCGGCGCCGGGAGATCCTCCTCACCGAGGAGGGCGTCGGTCATGGGGAACCTCCGGGCGGCCCCGTAAGGAGCACGTCTTTGGGAGAGACCCTTCCTTCCTCTTACGGGAAGCTGTCCCTGGACGAGCCCGGTTATATAGGTCCGGAGACGCAATGACAGGTGCGCTGCCCGATCTCGCCCCGGTGGACCCTTCGGAGATCGTGTTCTCAGTTGAGCACGTGACCCTCAGATTCGGGGGTGTCACCAGCCTGAGCGACGTGTCGCTCAAGCTGCACCGAGGTGAAATCCTCTCGGTGATCGGTCCGAACGGCGCCGGGAAGACATCCTTGTTCAACTGCCTGACCGGCGTGTACACGCCCCAGGAAGGGTCGATCACATTCACGCCGAAGCACGGGCACCCGGTAAACGTCATCGGACGCAAGCCCTACAGGGTGAACCGGCTCGGGGTGGCTAGGACATTTCAGACGTCCCGGATGTTCAGCGCGTTGACGACGTTCGAGAACGTGAAGATCGGGGTGGAGTCAAAGCAGCACACCGGGCCCATCGGCGCCATGCTCCGGTTGCCGCGGACCCGGCGCGAGGAGCACGAAGGCGATCTCAGGACGCTGGAGCTCCTCAAGTTCGTCGGACTCACGAAACGGGCGAACGAGATCTCGAGCTCGCTGCCCTACGGAGACCGGCGGCGCCTCGAGATAGCGCGGGCGCTCGGTACTAACCCCGAGGTGCTGCTGCTCGACGAGCCCGCGGCAGGGACCAACCCGGCGGAAAAGGTCGAACTCGGGGAGCTGATCCGCAAGGTGCGCTCCCAGTTGGGTGTCACCGTGCTCCTGATCGAGCACGACATGAAGCTCGTGATGTCCGTGGCCGAGCGGATCATCGTGCTGAACTTCGGCCAGGTGATCGCGCAAGGCTCGCCCGCCGAGATCCAAAAGGACCCTGTCGTGATCAATGCCTACCTGGGCACGCCCGACGAGGAAGACGAAGCGGGGTCGGAGGCGCTCTGATGGCTCTTCTCGAGGTCACGGGCGTGGAGGTCCGCTATGGCACCGTCCCTGCCCTGCACGACTTCACGATCTCGGTGGACCAGGGAGAGATCGTCACGCTGCTCGGCGCGAACGGCGCCGGCAAGACGACCACGCTCCGGATGATATCGGGGCTGCACCACGCATCCCTCGGCACGGTTCGCTTCGACGGTCTCGACATCTCGCGCCTCGCAGCTCACAAGACTGTCGAGCTCGGGATCAGTCACGTACCTGAGGGACGCCGGATCTTCCCGCAGATGACGGTTCTCGAGAATCTCGAGATCGGCGCCTACAACAAGCCTCACGGCCAGGACGCGAAGATCGACCATGTCTTCGAGCTCTTCCCGATCATCAAGGAGCGCCGCAAGCAGCAAGGCGGCAACCTCTCGGGTGGTGAGCAGCAGATGCTCGCCATCGGCCGCGCGCTCATGGCCGAACCACGGCTGCTGCTCCTGGACGAGCCCTCGATGGGGCTCGGGCCGCTGTTCGTGCAAACGATCTTCGAGATCATCAAGACGATCCGGGAACAGGGCGTCACGGTCCTGTTGGTCGAGCAGAACGCGGCTAAGGCCCTCGCTTTGGCGGACCGGGGCTACGTGCTCGAGACAGGCAGGATCGTGCTGCAGGACTCCGCGGCCGTCTTGCTGCGCGACGACCGCGTGCGCATGGCGTACCTCGGGGAGGACATCGGGGTTTGACGCGGCGGGACGCGTCGCACGACGCGCGTCCGCGAGCGCCCATGCAGACGGGAACGTCCGCGTTCGGGCCGTGCGCGTGAAGGATGCGGGGCTGCTGGCCGTGGCCTGCCAGCAGCGGTCGCTTACAATCTCTTCGGGGTCGAGCTTTCGGCCAGGGCACGCTGGGTCGGGCAGTCGTCCGATGTCAGGCCCGCCGCGCGGGTCCGGGGGGATTCAGGTGATGTCGATACTGCCGTCGTTCCTGGCCTGCTGTCGGGACACCGCTTTCCGCGTCGCGTGCCGCGATGAGATCGACCCCGTGAAGTCGTCTACCCATGTGATGCGATAAAGGACGCCTCGCCGCTGCTCGTTACCGGGCCGGCGCAAGGCTTCCCCGAGCTTGGAGAGGAGCACAGGTGAGCGGCGTACGAGTGCTGGTTGGCACACGAAAGGGCGCTTTCGTACTGACGTCGGACGGCAAGCGAGAGGCCTGGGAAATCGACGGGCCCTTCTTCGGGGGCTGGGAGATCTACCACGTCAACGGTTCTTCGGCCGACCCGAACCGGCTCTACGCGTCACAGTCCACTGGCTGGTTCGGCCAATTGATCCAACGCTCAGACGACGGTGGCAAGACCTGGGAGCCGGTGGGCAACCAGTTCCAGTACGAGGGCGTGCCCGGCACCCACCAGTGGTACGACGGCACGCCTCATCCGTGGGAGTTCGCACGAGTCTGGCACCTTGAGCCCTCCTTGAGCGATCCCGACACGGTCCTTGCCGGGGTCGAGGACGCGGGTTTGTTCCGCTCGACCGACGGCGGCAAGAGTTGGCAGGAGCTCGCCGGGCTCCGCGGCCAGGACTCCGGGTCATCGTGGCAGCCGGGAGGCGGTGGCATGTGCCTGCACACGATCATCGTGGACCCGAGCGACCCAGATCGTGTCTTCGTGGCGATATCGGCCGCCGGCGTGTTCCGCAGCGACGACGGCGGCAAGACCTGGCGCCCGAAGAACCGGGGGCTCCGTTCCGGGTCCATCCCCGATGAGGACGCTGAGGTCGGCCATTGTGTCCACCGCCTCGCCATGCACCCGTCGCGCCCGAGCGTGCTCTACATGCAAAAGCACTGGGACATCATGCGCACCGACAACGCCGGCGATTCATGGGAAGAGGTCAGCGGGAACCTCCCGACGGACTTCGGCTTTGCCATCGACGTGCATGCCCACGAGCCGGAGACGATCTACGTCGTTCCCATAAAGAGCGACTCGGAGCATTTTCCTCCCGACGGCAAGCTGCGCGTCTACCGCAGCCGGACCGGTGGCAACGAGTGGGAGGCACTCACCAAAGGCCTGCCGCAGAAGAATTGCTACGTGAACGTGCTGCGCGACGCGATGGCCGTGGACTCGATGGACGAGTGCGGCGTGTACTTCGGCACCACGGGAGGCCAGGTCTACGCCTCGGCCGACGCGGGGGACAGTTGGGCGCCCATCGTCCGGGACCTGCCAGCGGTGCTGTCTGTCGAAGTCCAGACCTTGACGTGATCCGGGTCGTGCTGCCGGCACACTTGCGGACGCTCGCGAATGTCGGCCTGGAGATTGAACTCGAGATCACCACAGTGCCCACACAACGATCGTTGATAGACGCGCTCGAGGCACGGTATCCGGTGCTCCTGGGAACGATCCGCGACCCTGTCACACACAAGCGGCGCCCGTTCGTGCGTTTCTTTGCTTGCGCAGAAGACCTTTCACACGAGTCTCCGGACGCGCCCCTTCCCGATGCCGTCTTGACAGGCGGAGAGCCCTTCTTCGTCATCGGCGCAATGGCGGGAGGCTGACAATTCAATTGCCGGTTGCCATACGAGACGGCGACCGTCGGATCGGCGGAGATCTGCCGACGCGTTCCTGGGAGCAAGCCGCCCGGCTTCTTCATCAACCGGGGCGCGGGAAGGTCGCGAGGATTTCGGGTCGCGGCTCGAACAGCTCGCGAGCGGCAGAGCGGTGACCAGCGCGTGCAGCTGACACAAGCACGGCCAGCGGCGTCCCTTCCTCGGTGATGTCGCGCAACCAGACGCGAAGAAAGCCCGCAACGAAGGCATCCCCGGCTCCCGTCGTGTCCGCCACAACGAGCGGTTCCGTCGGTACGTCGACAGATTGAACCGTCTCAGATTGAACCGTCTCAGATCGCAGTAGCACGGTCGCACCGCACGAACCCCTCTTCACGACGACTATGGGTGCGAGGTCGGTGAGCTCGGCCACTCGTGCGTGGCCGAGCAGGGCTCGAGCCTCGGCCGCGGTTGTGACGATGAGCTGCGGCTCCAACCCGGCAATCTGCTCGCGCACGTGACCTGGACCGTGGGCCGAGATGAAGCTCGCAGAAGAGAGATCCAGGCTCAGCCGGGCTCCGTGTCCCTTGGCCAACGTGACCGCGTGCCTGGTGGCAGAGGCCAGTGGCTCCCCGAACAGGCAGTAGCCAGGCACGTGCACCCCTCGGGCTCCTGCCAACCACGATGGTCTGACGGCTGACACCGAAAGCGCCGTTGCCGCTCGCCGGTCGGCAACGAACGACCGTTCTCCTTTCTCATCGAGGAGAACGACCATGCGCCCGGTGGGCACGCGAGGCGGACGGACGGCGTGCACGACGACCTTGCAACGCTCCATGTACGAAACCAGGGCATCGCCCAGCATGTCACGGCCGACCGAGGTGATGAGCGACGTGGGCGTGCCAAGGCGCGCCAGGCATCTCGCTGTGGTGCCCGCCGAACCACCCTGCCGGAACTGGACGTCACCGACAACATCGGTCACACGCGCCGGGCCGAACGCCGGGGTGATCACAACGTCGAGCAGGAGGTCACCGATGACCACCACGTGCGGAGCCGTGAGCGTTCGGTCAGCCATGCCAGCAACCCGTTGCGCACCGCCGGTCCACAGACGTTGGCGCTAGCTCAACTCGCCCGCACCTCTTGGACCGCCGCCATGTACCGCTTGACCTGCTCGGGGTCCACGGGGTTTTCACCGACGCCGTCGACCTTGAGACTGCTGCCGACGATGGCGCCGTCCGCGTACTTGAGGAACTCGCCGACGTTGGCCGCCGTCGTCCCGCTCCCCATGAGAATGGGCCGTGTGGCAAGCTCTCTTGCCCTGCGGACCTTCTCCACCTTGGGGGCGTCACCGGTCATCCGGCCGGAGACGATCAGGGCGTCCGGGCGGTAGAACTCCGTCCATTCGATGTGGGTCTCCAGGTCCAGCCCGGGAAACGGAAGCGAGTGCTTCTTGTCGACGTCGCAGAACAACTTGATGTGTTCGGCGTCGAGCTCCTTTCGTTTGCGAAGCAGATCAGCCCCGCAGCCATGGTCGAGCTCACCGGTGTCCCACAGCCGCGACCCGGTCAGGATGCACACGCGAATGAACTGCGCCCCCGCGGCCACAGCGATGGCCAACGTGACAAGTCCGCCGTTGTGCACGACGTTTACGCCTACGGGCTTGTCCGTCATCTCCACGACCGCCCGGGCTGCCACGGCCTGAGCGGTCATCGCTTCGGGATCGACATCGGCTCCGACACGGTAGGGCGCGTCCCACATGTTCTCGACCATCAGGCCGTCGACGCCTCCTTCTAAAAGCGCCTCCGCGTCGCGCCTGGCGTTGTCGAGGATGCAAACCATGCCGTAACCGGTGTAACCGGGTGAACCCGGAAGCGGCCAGAGGTGGACCATACCGATGATCGGCTTCTGCACACCGAACACGTCGGCCAGGCTGCCGATCTGCAGATCGTCCAAACGCGTCTTCCAGGATTGCTGGACCATCGTCCGCCTCCAGCTCAGTTGAAACGGTTGCCACGCTTGGGCTGGCGATGCCGGGACGACCGATAACAAGAGAGAGAACCAGTCGATCGACTCAAGCGACAGCGTCATCATTCGCCGAGCGTGCTCGCTCCGAGCGTACACCCCGACCCCGGATTGCTAACCGACTCCGAGCAACGTGCGTAGCGCCATCTGTGCAGCCGACGCATCCGGGCCCGACGCACCTCGGGCCGCTACGGTGAGCCCATGACCGATCTCGCTGCTTTCACTAGAGGGCTCCCCAAAGTCGAGTTGCACCTGCACATCGAGGGCACGCTCGAGCCGGAGATGAGGTTCGCGCTCGCGAAGCGCAACGGGGTGCGGCTCGCCCACGCGGATGTCGCCGAGTTGCGGGCGTCCTACCGCTTCACCGACCTGACCTCCTTCCTGGTGAGCTACTACGAGGGCATGGAGGTGCTCCAGACGGCCGGCGACTTCCACGACCTGGCGTGGGCCTACCTTCGACGGGCACACGAGGAGAAGGTCCGTTACGTGGAGATGTTCTTCGATCCCCAGGCGCACACCTCGCGCGGCGTCGGCTTCGACACGGTCATCGGTGGGCTGCGGCAGGCAACCATTGCCGCACGCCAACAGTTGGGACTCCACGCCGAGCTGATTATGTGCTTGCTGCGCGACTACTCGGCCGAGTACGAGATGGCGACCCTGGTGCAGTCCCTGCCGTACCGGGAGTGGATAGCCGGCGTTGGGCTGGACTCCGACGAGCGGGACAACCCCCCGAGCAAGTTCGTCGGGGTGTTCGCCCGCGCTCGGTCCGAGGGTTACCAGATCACCATGCATTGCGACGTGGACCAGAACAACACTGTCGAGCACATTCGCCAGTGCCTCGAGCTGATAGGGGTGGACCGGATCGACCACGGGGTGAACGTCCTCGAGAGCGAGGAGCTGACAAAAGAGCTCGCGCGGCGCGGGCTCGGGCTCACCGCATGTCCGATATCCAACAAGTGGGTAGCCGGCGACCTCAAGGCGACCGAGATAAAGCGGCTTCTCGAGCTCGGCATCCGGGTCACCGTTAACTCCGACGATCCTGCCTACTTCGGGGGCTACGTCACTGACAACCTTCTCGCGTTGCAGGAGGCTGCAGGTCTCGGACCGGCCGAGCTGGTGCAGCTGCAACGCAACGCGATCGAGATCTCGTGGATGCCGTCCGGCGCCAAGGACCGCCTGCTCGCCGATCTCGAACGCTACGCCGAGAGCGGGTAACCGTCGCACTCGACTCAGCGCGCCGACGCCGAACCTCCCTCCGGGTCGCGAACTAGGCGGCGCCGACCCCCGCCTATCCGGCGCTCCGTGGGCAGTTCGGCGCTTGTGTTGTCGGAGGCTCTCGTCTCAGGAGAAGACGCCTACGATGCTTGGCTCCTACTACTACATCTGATTCAGCTGGTGGCGGGAGCGCGCCACAGGTCGATGCCGCCCTCGACGGCGTGGCGGTCGATCTCGGCGAGCTCGTCGGCGGAGAAGCCGGCGTGGTCGAGCGCAGCGACGTTCTGTTCCAGCTGGCCGACGCTGCTCGCCCCGATCAAGACTGACGTGACACGGCTGTCGCGGAGCACCCAGGCGATGGCCATCTGGGCCAGGCTCTGGCCCCGACGTTGCGCGATGGCATGCAGGGCGCGCACGCGGGCCAGGTTGTCGGCGTTGAGCATCTCGTGAGACAGCGAACCGTCCCTCGAGGCACGCGAGCCCTCGGGGATGCCGTCCAGGTACCGGTCGGTGAGGAGACCTTGGGCCAGCGGCGAGAAGGCGATGCACCCGACGCCTTCAGTTCCGAGCACGTCGAGCAGTCCCTGTTCGACCCACCGGTTGAGCATCGAGTACGACGGCTGGTGGATGAGCAGCGGTGTGCCGAGCCGGCCGAGGATGGCGATGGCCTCCCGGGTCCGTTTGGCGGAGTACGAGGAGATCCCGATGTAGAGCGCCTTGCCTTGTTGGACCGCCGAATGGAGCGCGCCGACGCTCTCTTCGAGGGGGGTGTCGGGGTCGAAATGGTGGTGGTAGAAGATGTCGACGTAGTCGAGGCCCATGCGTCGCAGACTCTGGTCCAAGCTGGCCAGGAGGTACTTGCGGGAGCCGAGATCTCCGTACGGGCCAGGCCACATGTCCCATCCGGCCTTGGTCGAGACGACCAGTTCGTCGCGATGGTCGCGGAAGTCGGAGTGGAGGATGCGACCGAAGTTGGACTCGGCGCTGCCGTACGGCGGGCCATAGTTGTTGGCCAGGTCGAAGTGGGTGACGCCCAGGTCGAAGGCCCGACGAAGGATGGCGCGCTGGGCGTCGAGTGGGCGCTCGTCGCCGAAGTTCTGCCACAGCCCTAGCGAGACGGCCGGCAGTAACAGGCCGCTGCGTCCGCAGCGGCGATAGGTCATCGAGTCGTAACGGTCGTCGGCAGGAAGGTAGCGCGTCACGGTGGGTCACGTTCCGTTTCTGTGGGGCGACGCCTGGCGCGCCGCTTAGCTGGTTGGCCCAAAATCATTACGCGACCACAGGGGGACGGCAAGGGGCCGGCATTGCGAACGTGCGGTCGCTGCATGAGCCAGTTACTCGCCGAGAGTTGCCACCACGAAGACCTGTGAGGTCCCTGGCGCCGCCAACCCCACCACGTCTCCCGGGACCGGCCTGCCGTTCACTGTGAGCGAGACCCTGTTGCCGGTGCCGCGCCGCGCCACGGCAATGTCGTACCAGGTGCCCCGGAACAAGCGCCTTGCGGAGAACCCGGGCCACGACGACGGGATGGCGGGGGCAATCCGAAGCCCGTCGTGGGTAGGCCTGACACCAAGGATCCACTGGGTAATGGCGACGTACATCCAAGCCGACGCGCCGGTGAGCCAGGCGTTGCGCCCCAAGCCGTACTGAGGATGGGCCGGCCCGCAGACGTTCTGGCAATACACGTAGGGCTCCACCGCCGACCGCTCGACATCAGGCCGCGACAACGGGAGGAGCTGGCGGTAGTACTCATAGGCCCGGTCGCCGTCGCTCATCTGGGCGGCGGCCACGACCGACCAGGCAGCGGCGTGGCAGAAGATCCCCCCGTTCTCCTTGGCGCCCGGCGGAAAGGTGCTCGTCCCGTTCACCCGCGGGTCGCCGCCGTCATAGGGCGGCCACATCAGGCTGGGCCCGTACGGCGTGCCCAGGAGGTCGTGAGCCGAGGCCATGGCGAGCCTGGCCCTCTCGAGCGGGGCAACCTCGCCGATCACACACCAGCTCTGTGGGATCAGGTTGATGCGGTGGCGGTCCTCCGAGGACACGCCCACGGGCCTGCCGTCGTCGTCGAAGGCGCGCGCGTACCAAGACCCGTCCCAGGCACAGCCGTTGACGGCTTCGGCCATCTCCTGGTGCATTCCCCGAAAGCGCGTTGCCTCCTCCCCGCGTCCCAGATGGTCCGCCAGCTCCGCCAGGTCCAGCACGGCCCGGCAGAATTGCATTGCGCACCAGACGCTCTCGGCCAAGCCCGAGCCGTGGTCGACGTTCAAGGTGTCATCCCAGTCCGAGAAACCGGACCTGGGAAGACCGTGCGGGCCGCGGTTGGCGAGCGTGAAGGCGAGCGCCGCCATCATGTGGCCCCAGACCGTGTCGTCCGTCGCCACGTCTCCGAGCCCGGTGCGCGCTTGGCCTGGCACCTCTTCTTGTGCGTAGGGAACGCGCCGGCCCAGGTATGCGTAGTCGCCTGTTTCTTCGAGGTAGGCGCAGGTCGCTATGACCAGCCACAGGTGGTCGTCGCAGAACCACTGGGGCCAGGTCGGCCGTTCGGCGGCCAGGCCTGGACCACCTTTGCCGGTGAGGGGGAAGAACTGGTGCCAGGTGTGCCCGTCCGCGAACTGCACCCCCCACAGCCGCTCCATGCGGGAGGCGACCTCGTCCGGCGCGGCGTGGGCCACTCCCAACGCGTCCTGGGCCGTGTCGCGGGTACCGATCCCCCTCCCGAGGCCTGTCTCGTAGCCCGACACGAAACGTGACCACTGCAGCGCGGTACGGCACTGCAACGGGCTCCAGCAATTGAGCATGGCGTTGGTGTCAGCGTCCGGGGTCTGCACGCTGAAAGCCTCGAAGTAGGTCCCCCAGTCGGAACCGAGAGCCTCGAAGGCGAGCTCCACCTCGGCCGGGTCACGGTAGCGACCTGTGACCGCGGCGATGTCACCGGGAGAGTCGGTGATCCCCAATACGTAGACGATCCCGGCTTCCGCCCCGGGCTGCAAGGAAAGCTCGTGGTGGAACGACCCAATGTTGTTGCCGCGCGGCGCCTCGCTCCCCTTTGCTCTTCCCGAGACAACGACTTCCGGCTCTTCCAGCCCCCGGCAGCGACCCACGAAGACCTCCCTGTCACAGTCGTAGCCGAGCGGAGCACGGTCCGAAGCGAAGAACTGGGTCGTGGGAGAGAACCTGGTCCTCGCCACGATGGCCTGACACGCTTGGTCATAGCGGGAGCTCAGTATGTGCTGGCCCCAGTCGAGGTTGTGGATGTCACTGAAGGCGTCTTTGAAGCTCAGCTCCACGTAACTGAAGACCTGGATCACCTGGCTGGCCCGAGAGTTGTTGGCCAGGCGTAGCACCCACAGCTCCGCTGGGCAGGGGTCTTGAGGTGGCGTAGGAGGCACGAAGTACAAGATCTCGGCCCGGATGCCCCTTCGCCCGGTGGTGATCTTGGTATAGCCCGCGCCGTGGCGGCACTCGTAGCTGTCGAGGGGGGCGCGCACGGGTTGCCAGGTCGCGCCCCAGTACTCGCCGGTGTCCTTTGCGCGGAGGTAGACGTAGCGGCCGGGCTGGTCCGGCGGTAGTGAGTTGTAGCGGTAACGGCTCACCCTGCGGTCACGAGGATCGCGGTCGAAAGAGAAGCCACCGCCGGTGTTGGAGACAATGCCGCCATACCGTCCCTGCCCCAGATAGTTGGTCCAGGGCGTGGGTGTGTCCGGGCGGGTGATGACGTACTCCCGGGCGCCGGGGTCGTAGTAGCCGTAAGGGTTGGCGGCCAGGGCGGAGGTACGGACGGCTTCGTCGGGTCTCGGTGCAAGGGGATCCATGCCCACCGAACCTATAGCCGCGAGCGCCGCGATGCCGAGAAAGGCGGGGCCGATGTCCATTGACGTGACCCGAAACCGGGCTCTGGGTCGGACGACGCACAGCGATCCGACCGCGTTCGCCCTGGCAATGTTCTGGCAGAACGTCGGCCAGAAGGCTCGACGTACTCCGCGCGACCGCCGGTCCAACGAGTCGCCGATCGGCACACTCCCTGCGGAGGAGTCGTGCGTCCCCTACCTCACGACGCTATAGCGCAGATGTGTGACGCCATCGGATTCGACGACGCGTTTGCATTCAAGGTCGAACTGGCCATCCTCGAGGTTGTCGAAGAGGCGGATGCCGCCACCGAGGAGGACGGGGCCTACGTTCAAGTGGATCTCGTCCAGAAGGCCTGCCATGAGATACTGCTGGGCGACGGCGGCGGCTCCGATGGCAATGTTTCGCGCGCCGACCACGGCGTGGGCTTGCGCGAGGGCGCTCTCGATGCCGTCGGTTACGTCGGTCCCGTCGGTGCCGGGACCGACGTGCTCGTCGGGCGGGCCGTGGGTCAGCAGAAAAGGGAGCGCCCGCGGACTGGTGACCGCCTCATCCGTTAGCGATGTCGAAGGTGCGCCCTCCCGGTGATGATCGCACCGCAGTCGAGCGCGTCCCGGACCACCGGGAGGCTGCGCGCGGGAGGTTTGAAACGGTCGTCGGGGCCGATGCGCGCGGTGCCGGCAGACCACCAGTCGAAGAGCGGGCTCTCGGGACCGTCGTCCGGGTCCGCAATGAAGCCGTCCAGAGCTATCGAGAGTCCGACGACCTCTGCCTCCAGTCAATTCGCTTGCTTCAATAAGACTAAAGAGGTCCGCTCCTTTCATCGCCGGACAAGTAGGCCCGAATCCAACCTCCTAAATGGAGAAATGAGACTGTGCACCTCCGTCGACTTTGAACGCCGCAAACCTCGCTGCTATGGATACGGCCTTCTCCACTGGTGCACCAGAGAGAACCCCGTACAGCAAGCCGGCAGTCGCGGCGTCGCCGGCGCCAGTCGTCACAGGACGGCGAGTAACTCGGGCCGGCAGAAAGATCTCCCTGTCGGCCCAATCCGCGGCTCGCTCGGCAAAGCACCGGCCAGCGTGACAGAAGCGATCGGCATTTGCAGTGAGCAGGTACATCCCTCGCGCACCGTCGGTCAGGAGCACCGCCGCCGCGCCCAGATCAAGAATGTGGCGCGCGAGGTCTCGCGTCCCCGCACAGGGCGCGGGCCTGGCTATGTGGAGCGCGCTTATCACATCGTCGACGCTGGGTGACAACACATCCACTAACGGCACGGTTCGAGCCAACAATCCCTCCCAATCGACCCGAGTCGCTTCGGAGCCCGCCGCGACCGTCGACAAATCGAGCGACGTCGTCGCGCCGGACCGACGGATCCGCTCTAGCAGCGATTGAAGGGCCGCGCCCCCGGCTGCGTACATCGCCGGGAGGAGCGGCGGATAGCCAAGGTGGACCAGGTCGGCCTTCTCCGCCATGACACGTTCTCCGTCAAAGGAGCTGTTGGCACCGACGTGGTGCCAGAACGCGCGGTCTCGCCCAGGCGGTTCGAATACCAAGGAGTAGGACGTCGTCGCCCCGGGGACGCGACGTATGCCCCGGCAGTCCAGCCCTGTTTCGCCGAGCATATGGACGAGGCTCGAGCCCAGTTCGTCGTCTCCGATGTCAGCGACGAGCTCTACGGACACGCCGAGCGAGTACAGATCACGACCCGTGTTCGCGACGCATCCGCCGGGGAGGATCGTCAGCGGTCCGACGTCGACGATCGTGCCAGGGATGATCTCTTCTTCGCCTCCCACTTTGGGATACAGGTCAGCGCAGATGTGACCGGCTACCACAGCTCTAAGAGTCATTCCTCTACCTCGCACCGCTATCGCCTTGCTCACGATTCTCAGGCGTCTGACAGGACTGGAACTCTGCTGCACCTTGCCTTGGGCCGTTTCGCGTCACCAGGCGGCCTGGGCACCGCCGACACTTCATGGCCGCTATCTTCCGCGAACGAATGAAAAGGAGGTGATCACCGACCTCGATGCCGGGACCCTCGAGTGCTTCTCGGCCGTGTCCTCCTGTGGCGTCGACATCCGGCGAGTGGCTCAATTGAAGTGTAGATGTTTGTTGACGACCTGGTCCGAATTCAGCTGCCGCCGGTCTGAAGCGTCGGAACGAGCAGTTCTGAATCGAAGCCGGGACTCGGGCTACCCGGCTTCTCACTGGCGTCGAGGCCGGGCGCCGCGCGTCACGGCGTCAGCTGCCCCGTCCGTCACGCAAGCGACACGGACATCCGTGACCGGGCGTGTCTCAGCACAGGATCGACGCGTGCGCCCCGCAAAATTACGCCTTTGTAATCCTCGAGCCCCTCGACCCGACGCCGCAGCTCGACTCCGGCGCGCTCGGAGCCTGGGGCGAGCATGGCGAGTCGGATGCATCAGCCGCTGTTCAGGCCCAGCGTGAAGGTGTAGACAACCGATCTACCGCGACGTAGTATGCGCCGCTAACACCACGAGGGGGGCATTAGGTGGCTGCGAATCCGTCGACGTCGGGCCTCCCTGCGCGAAGTGCGAGGAGATACCCGGGATGGGGCCAAGGCTCAGGATCAATGGTTGGCGGTCTATAAGTTCTCGGGGTAGCTCCCTACACCAGGGCACGGCGCGCCTGGGGCGCACCGGTGCCGGCCTGCTGCTGGCCATCGGCCTCGCCGGCACGCTCGAGCCGCTCATCCAGGTGGTCTCGTCCAGCCCGGCTGCCGCCCAAGCAAATCTCATCCAGAACGGGAGCTTTGAGAGCCCCCAGGTATCCGGCTGCAGCGTTGCCTACACACCAGGTTGTGACGGCTTTACAACCTATTCAAGCTCCAGTGACCCGAACGGGATAGATGATTGGACGATCGGTGGCGACAGTGTCGACCTCGTCAACACTCACTGGGTGGCCGAGTCTGGGAATCAGTCAGTAGATCTCTCAGGCAATGCTCCCGGCTCAGTTTCGCAGTCCGTCACCACTACGTCGGACGAGACTTACACGTTGTCCTGGTACATGGCGGGTAACCCGGATGGTGGGGCAGCAATCAAGACCATGCACGTCTACTGGAACGGAACGCTCGTTGACGAGCCTTCGTTCGACACCGCCGGGCACACCGTTGCGTCGATGGGCTGGGTGGAGGAGCAGGTCAACGTAACCGCCACCTCGACTAGCTCGACCGTCGAGTTCGCTGACGCCTCGTCACCCGCGACCCCGTACGGAGCAACTCTCGACAACGTCTCGCTGCTCCCCGCGAACCTGACGAGTTGCTCGTCATCCTCATTCAGCGACAACTTCGCCGAGGACAGTTCGCTGTCGGACTGCTGGGAGACGGGAACACCGCTCCTCTCGGACGTTGCAAGCGACGAGGGCGCGCAGGGCATGTCGCCGCAGCTCTCGTTCGACGGGAGCTACATGGACATGCAGGGCGTTACGACCGAGGAACGGTTCACTGGCATCCAGTCCGCCAACGCGTATTCCACTCCGCTCGAGTTCGAGACCAGCGTCGACGGCCTTGAGGCTCACGGCAACCCCTTCATGATCTATCTGGTCAATGCGAACGGGACCGAGGGGTTCACCGTCGACGGCAATCCGGATTCGATGAACACCCCCTACTACGGACTGTGGGGGAACGACGGGATCGGGGCAGACGAGGACAACACCCCCCTCCTGACTCCCAACGACCCAAGCGACGGCGTCGTCTACAACATCACGATGTCGATCGACGGCGCCGGCAACGGCAATGTCACGGTGAGCTACAGCGGCGGGGGTGCAACGACTACGTCGCTTGGCAACATCGGAACCACGGCGGGGCCCTTCTACGTGGTTCTCGGCCAGTGGGAGGGCGTTCCGAACGTCGGAGGCGGAGCGAACGAGGCCGCCTGGTACTCGGCGAACATGAACGGCAGCAGTACGGTCACAGCGTCCCTCTCTACGACCTCACCGACCGTCGCCGGCGTAGAGACGGTGCCCACCTCGGCGGTCCCCGCTTCCAGCGTCGGCAGCTCCTCATCGGGATCAGGTGACGCCGCCTCCGCTCCGCTCGGCTCAATCCCACTCGGTTCGATAGGCCTAGCCGCCTCGCCTCTCGGGTCAATCCCGCTCGGGTCGATCCCGCTTGGGTCGATCGCTGTCGCCGGCTCACCGAGCACGCCAGGACTCACTACCGCCGCGCAGGCTCTTTCGAGCACACTGCTGTCCGACGTCGGGATCACCTTCCCGCCAGGCTGCGGCCCGACTTCCTCGCCCTGCACGGGCTGGGAAGGTGTGCTCACCGGCTCTGAGTACGCCGGAGTCCCGCTTCAGACTGTGACCCTCGCCAATGTCCTCGAGGACACCACCACAGGTACCGGCGGCGTGCCTTCGCCGGCGACGAACTTCGACTCCCTCGACCTTGCGAGCCTCGACCTCTCGTCGAGCCCTCTAGGCTCGATCCCGCTCGGCTCGATCGAGCTCGGCTCGACGCCGCTGGGCTCCATCTCGCTCCCAGGTGCTCAAAGCGGAGCCACCGGCGCCCTGACCGAATGGTGCACGGTGCTGGACTCGCTCAGTCCCGCCTTCCCTTGCTCCGACTTCGGGATCGACCCGTCGAACCCCTCCAGCGCGGCTGGCGTCTCGCTGCTGTCACTCGCGCTGGCCGGAGTGCCGCTAGGTTCCATCCCGCTCGGCTCCATCCCGCTCGGTTCCATAGCGCTGGGCTCGTCGCCGCTTGGCTCCATCCCGCTCGGCTCGATCGACCTCGCGAGCAACCCCCTCGGGTCGATCCCGCTCGGCTCGATCCCGCTCGGCTCGATCCCGCTCGGCTCGATCCCGCTCGGCTCGATCCCGCTCGGCTCGATCCCGCTCGGGTCGATCCCGCTCGGCTCGATCCCGCTCGGCTCGATCCCGCTCGGCTCGATCCAACTGGACACGATCAGTAACCTCTCGACGATCGTCGACTGCTCATCAGGGTTCTCGTGCACGGGAGCCACGCTCGCGGATGCGCAGACTGAAAACGCGATCCTCCCGACCGCGGAGCTCGAAAACCTCCCGTCGAGCGCCCTCGCTGGCACTACGCTCGCCGATCTCCCCTCGAGTGCCCTCGCTGGCACGACCGTCGGTGATCTCCCCTCGAGTGCTTTCGCCGGCACGACAGTTGGTGAGCTCGTAAGCGGAGACGACACCTCCTATGCGGGCTACCCGAGTGTCACCCTCAACGACTTGCTGCTCTTGACCATCCCGCCCACCACCTATCCCTGGCAGACCGTGACATTGGCCAGCCTGCCCCTTGCTGCCGACGAGATCGCCAACGGAGGCGGAACGGTCACCTACAGTGCGGCTCTCACCGTCAGCGGCATCGCCTCGACCGTGCAGGTCTCGGCCACACTGCCCCCGACCTTTGCCTACGTGCCGGACAGCACCACCCTGGATGGGACACAGGTGGTCAACCCCACCGCTGGCGCGTCACTGAACTGGACGCTCCCCGCGCTTTCGCCCGGCACCCATACCTTGTCCTTCGAGGCCAACGCCGGCATCGGCCTGGGGCCCACCACGGCAACGCTGACCGCCTCCATCGACGGCACCCTCAACGCCACGTCCTCCGCCACGGTCGATGTCGTCGACGGCGAGGAGCCTGCGATCAACACCGCAAGCACTGCGCTCACGCTCACGCCCGGCACCCCTGACACGACACCGGCCACCGAGGGCAACCTCAACATCGGGTACCTCACATCTCAGGGAGACCTGAACGACTGGGCCGTGAACGTGCCCCAGAACGACGAGCTCAGCCTCGCTCTCACGAACCTGCCGGCCAACTACGACCTCGAACTGTTCGGACCGGGCACCCAACAGCTGCAGGGCACACCCAACCAGGACCTCTCGGGTGTGTCGGACACCCTGCCCTCCCTAACGCCTGACGCCACCACCGAGGCGACCCCAGGGTCGCAGGACCTGCCCATCGCGCCGCCGTCGGGCGACCAGCTAGAGGCGATTTCGAACAACCCTGACGGTCAGAGCCAGTACATCCAGACGCCGCCGCTCGCCGCGGGCACCTACATCGTCCAGGTCTCCGGCTACAACGGTGCCTTCAGCTCCCAGCCGTACCTGCTGCAGGCGAACCTGCTCGGCGGCGGCACGGCACCCTCATGCTCGGGCGGCATAAGTTACCTGAGCAGCCTGCTAAACGGCAGCGCCCCCGTGACTCCCCCGACGGACCTGAACACGACCATCCCGAGCAACGTGAACACGTTGTTCCTCGTCAACACCCAGAGGCTGTCGGCGGCCTTTCCCTCAGCTTTCGACGACGCCGGCAACCCCAGCCAGCAGACGATCGTCTCGGACCTCGACGCCATCGCTTCGGACTCGAGCGCGGGCGTGAGAGGGGCAATCGTCCCCGTCGATTCCTACCAGAGCGTGCAGACTGCCTATGCGGCCTGGAATGCCAACCCGTGCTCGGTCGCGGCCGCCAACGGGGTCGTGGCCGCGATCTCATCGGTGGTCGACCAGCTGCGATCGCAGGACCCGACTATCCAGAACATCGTCATTGTCGGAGCTGACGACCAGATCCCATTCGCACGCATCGCAGACGGGGCGACGCAGTCGAACGAGCGCGACTACGGCGCGGCGACCTTCGCCGGGGAGGACAACCCCGAGGCTGACGCTCTTTCGCTCGGCTACTACTTGAGCGACGACCCCTACGCCGCCAACTCGCCGCTCGGTGTCGGGAGCGCCACCTTGTACACACCTCAGGTCGCAGTGGGGCGCCTCGTCGAGAATGCGAGCGAGATCGAGTCCGCGCTCTCGCGCTTTGTCAGCTCGGGCGGCAATCTCGACGCCACGGCAAGCCTCACGACCGGCTACTCGTTCCTCACCTCGGGCGCGGAGGCGGTCTCGACAAACCTGGCCGCGAACAAACTTTCCGCGTTCAATCTCATCAACGAGAACTGGCAGGAAAGCGACCTCGACTCGGCGCTCGCCGGCACCGACACCGACATCCGCGAGGACGGTATCGGGCCCGGTGTTGACAGCATCAACGCCCACTTCGACTATTCGCGTGCCCTGCCCGCCTATGACAACACGAACAACCTCACCAGCAACCTGTTCACGACGACCGACGTGCGCAACGTCTTGAGCTCGTACGCGGGCAGGCTGCTCTTCTCCATGGGCTGCCACGCCGGACTCGACGTCGACGACGCCGAGGTGGTGACAAGCGGCGTCACGACACCGGTCGACGACTGGGCGAAGACGTTCGCGGACGCCGGCGCACTCTGGGTGGCCAACACCGGCTACGGCTACGCCGACACGGACACGATCGCGTACTCGGCCAAGCTGATGACCGATTTCGCCGCCAACCTGAACGGCACTCTCACTATCGGCGAAGCACTCACAGAAGCCAAGCAACAGTACGCGGCCGGGAACGCGATCCTCAGCCCTTATGACCTGAAGGCCCTCATGGAGTCGACGTTCTACGGCTTGCCGATGTACTCCCTGAACGGCTCCTCGGCCCCGGCGACCCCGCCGAGCGGACCCGGCACGACAACAGACCCGGCCACCGGCCTGACCGTGGCGCCGGTCTCGGTGAGCCTGCAGCCGGGGACGATCCCCGGTGAGATCAGCCTTGTGACAACCGCGAACGGCAGCTACTACCAGGTGAACGGGACGACTCCGTACAACGCGGGGACCCAGGCGACCGAGTACCGCCCGATCGAGCCCCTCGTCGCTGTGCCGGCGACCGAATCCGGCCTGATCCCCCACGGTGCCCTCGTGAGCGGGCTGATCTCGACCGACGTGCCCGGTTTCAAGCCGGCCTACTCCATGCCGGCCGCCGGTTCAGCCGACGCGATGCCACCCTCGATTGGTGACGCGGCCTTCCCAGGCGCGCTCCAGCGAGTCGCCACGTACGGGACCTTCACCTCGAACGGCACGGGCGAGGGTGCCCAGCTCGACCTCGTCGCAGGCCAGTTCCTGCCTAACTTGTCATCGCCGGGTACCGGCACCGAACGGCTCTTCACGTCGATTGCGGGCCAGGTGTACTACGTGTCGCCGTCGAGCCCGCTCGCGAACGACTACACGCCTGCCACCATCGACACCTCGCAGGCAGTTTCGGGGAGCAGTCTCACATTCAGCGTCCAGGTGACTCCGTCGAGCGCACCGGTCAAGCAAGTGCTCGTCCTGTACACCGATGCCAGCAGCCCAGGCACGTGGACCTCCGTCAACTTGACTTCGAGTGACGGACAGAACTGGACGGGAACTGCCCCGTCCACCCTGAGTGGAAAGGTCCAGTACATAGTCGAAGCCGTCGATGCCGCGGGCAACGTCGCCGTCTCGAACAACGAAGGCACCGCCTTCAACGCAACCACCCAGCCGGCCATCTCGATAACCCTCTCGGGTAGCGGCCCGACCAACGGCTACTACACGAGCGCCGTCACCGCCACCATCACGGCGCCAAACGGGTCGACCTACGTGCTCGACGGATCGGCACCTGTTTCGGTGAGCGGACCGGTCATGGTGACGACAAGTGGTGAGCACACGCTCACAGTGACGGACCAGAACGGCGACGAGTCCACCCAAGCGTTCGCCATCTCGATGTCCCAGACGTCGACTGCCCTGTCATCCGGTACCAGCTCACCGGTCGTTGGCCAGCAGGTCACCTTGATGGCCACGGTGACTCCTCTGTCAACCGGGCTGAGCAACAGCCCCACCGGAAACGTGGAGTTCTTCGACGGAACCATGCCGATCCCGGCCTGCAACGGGACGACAGGCGAAGGTCTCACGGGCGGCACCGCCACGTGCGCAGTTGCCTTCGGCTCCCCCGGGACACACCAGATCACCGCCGGCTATGTGAGCAACGACGGTTTCGCGGCTTCGACGTCCGGCGCAGTCGGACTCGCTGTCAGTCTTCGCTCGGCGACGGTGTCGGGCTTCACGGTGTCCAATAGCCCGGCAACCTACGGGGCCGAGACCAACCTGTCGTTCTGGGCGACCGTGACGGCCGGCGACAGTGACCCGTTCCCGAACAGCGACACAGTGACGGTGAGCCAAGGCACCACCAGCATCTGCACGGTCACGCTGAGCAACGTGACCGGGAACTCCGGCTCTGGTTCATGCACTCCCACGGTGGGCACCGTGCTTCCCGCAGGCACCGACACAGTCACGGCCACCTTCAACGCCAACGGAGCGGACCCGAACTTCGCCACGACGCCGCCCACCACTGCCAGCGCGACGGTGGACAAGGCCGGGACGAAGACGATTCTCGAGCTCTCGGCTTCCTCGGCCACCTACGGAAGCGAGCAGTCGGTCACCTTCACCTCAACGGTGAGCCCGCAGTCGTCAGGTACGCCGAGCGGCACCATCAAGATCGAGTCCGGGTCGACGACCCTGTGCTCCATCACGCTGCCGTCGAGCGTCTGTACGACGACAGGCAACGCACTGGCGGCCGCGGTGAGTCCCTACTCGATCACAGCCGTCTACGGAGGTGACGGCAATTTCACCGGCTCGACGTCAACCTCGGTGCCGCTGCAGGTCTTCTCGCAGTCGTGCATCACGACGTCGGTCCCTGGACCGCTCACGATCTCGAAGGGGCAGGTCATTTGCATGACTTCCGGCGGAAAGGTGACAGGACCTGTCACCGTCTCGGCCGGCGGTGGCCTCTGGACGAGCGGTGGGACGATCACCGGGGCACTCAGTTCCACAGGAGCGATCGGGATCACCATTTGCGGCACGACTGTCACTGGTGCCGTCTCGGTCACGGGCTCCACCGGAGCCGTCCAGGTCGGTGGATCGGGCTGCAAGGCAGACACCATCACGGGCGCTGTGACCTTGACGGGCAACAGCGCTGGCGTCTCGTTCGGCGGCAACCACCTGACCGGAGCACTCAACGTCTCCAGCAACGCCGGAGGCGTGACGATCAGCGGCAACACCCAGACAGGGAACGGGACCGTCTCGAGCAACACCGGCGGCGTCACGTTCACGGGCAACACTATGGTTGGCTCACTCGTGATCACCAACAACTCAGGCGGCTTCACGTTCTCGGGCAACTCCATCTCGGGATCGGTCACGAACACCGGGAACCACTGAGACACAAGATCTCCCAGAACAGCAAACCGACGGAGGTGACTGACGGAGGCGGCTGACGACGGGTTCAGCTCATCTCGACAAACGCGTCGATCCTCGCGGGCAGGAAACTCACGAGCGCGGTCCCAATCGTGACTTCTCCACTCACCGACGGCCATAGGATCTCGTGCGGGGTGGAACAATGAGCCTTGCCGGCGAGGTGGGTGTCTCCGAAGGACAACCGGTGGGCGAGCCCGGATGGGATGACCCGTCGGTGGGTAACGCCGAAATCGCCGAACGCCTCGCGCCCTATGTCCCGCGGCTAGCTCTGGAATGGCTGGTGAGCTCGCCCGGAGCGGTTCACCGGCGGCTCGAGGGCACGTTGCTGTTCGTGGACGTCTCCGGCTTCACGGCACTCACCGAGCGCCTGGCGGCGCGGGGCAAGGTGGGCGCCGAAGAGATCACCGACGTGATCGGCTCGGTCTTCACCGAGATGCTCGGCGTCGCCGCCTCCTACGGAGCGGACCTGCTGAAATGGGGAGGAGACGCCTCGCTGCTGTTCTTCCCCGAGCCGGAATCGGCACCGCGGGCGTGTCGGGCCGCGGTCCTGATGTCGGCGACGATGGGTCGCATAGGCCGGTTGAGAACGTCCGCTGGGCTGGTCACCCTCGGGGTGTCGATCGGCGCCCACAGCGGCGGCTTCGACCTCTACCTGCTCGGCGATCACCACCGCGAGCTTCTCGTCACCGGGCCGGCCGCCACGGAGACCGCTCGCATGGAAGCCATCGCCGAGGCAGGCGAAGTGCTCGTGAGCGCCGCCACCGCGAGCCGTCTCGAGAGCGACGTCCTCGGCGAGCCCAAGCTCGAGGGTGTGCTGTTGAGAAAGGCGCCCGAGGCCGAGGAAGCACCGATCCGCAAGGTACGCGCCCTTGCGGACGTCGATGTTGCGTCACTCCTGCCGACCGAGACCCGAAATCGCCTGCTCGGTGGCGGCGAGCAGGCCGAGCACCGCCAGGCCACGGTGGCCTTCGTCGAGTTCTCCGGGGTCGACGCCCTGTCGCTCAGCCAAGGTGCCGGGGCCGTCACCGCCACCCTCGACCACCTCGTATGCAGTGCCGAGCAGGCAGCCGAGCGCTACGGGGCCAGTTTCCACGGTACCGACATCGGACCTGACGGCGGCAAGATCATCCTCCTCGGCGGAGTCCCCATCCTGCGTGGCAATGACGCCGAGCGCGTGCTTCGCGCCGCTCGCGAGATAGTGTCGGCCCACCCTGTCAACTCCCCTGTCAAGCTCCGCGTCGGTGTGAACACCGGCAGGGTGTTCGTCTTCTCCCACGACATCGGGCTCGGGCACCGCCGAATCTTCTCGATCACCGGTGACGCAGTGAACCTCGCAGCTCGCGTCATGGGCCACGCGAGGCCACTGCAGGTGCTCGCGACCGAGGAGGCCCTCAGCCGCCTTCGCAATCCCTTCGAGACCGAGGCGGTACCACCGTTCAAGGTCAAGGGCAAGACCGAGCCGGTCCTCGCCGCGGCCGTCGGGGCGCCGCGCAGCGACGTTGCAACAGAGAGCACCGACAGCCTGCCCTTCGTCGGCCGTGACGTGGAGCTCCACGGGTTGTTGGGCCGCGCGTCCGCGGTCGCCGGGGGCACCGGGAGCGTCGTCGAGATAGTCGGCGTACCGGGCATAGGTAAGTCCCGCCTCGTGTCGGAGGCAATCAACCGATGGTCTCTCGACACCTTGAGAGTGGCGTGCGAGCAGTACGGAAGCGCCACGCCCTACCTTGCCTTTCGCCACGTCTTTCGCCGCTTGCTCGGGGGGGCCTCCGACGCTGCCAACGACATCGTCGTCGCCGAGCTTCGACGCGTGGTGCACGCCTTCCTCCCGGACCTCGAGCCGTTTCTCCCTCTCCTCGCCGACATCGTCGACGTGCCCCTGGCCTCCACACGCGAAGTCGACGAGCTGGAGCCTCGGTTCCGGCGCGCGCGCCTCGAGCACAGTGCCGTGAAGCTCATGGGGCTTTTCATCTCCGGCCCTTCCGCCCTCGTCCTCGAGGATGCCCACGCCATGGACGAGGCCTCGGCGAGCCTGCTCCGCAGGGTCGTCCTGGAGACCGGTTCACTGCCTTTGCTCGTCGTGCTCACCCGCGGCCCCGAGACGCCGCTCGATCTGCCAGAACGTTCGGATCGCCTGGTCATCGAGCTCGAACCGCTCGGGGAGGACGTGGCCGCCCGTCTGGCCGGTGGGGGGAGTGGTCCCGTGCTGGCACCGGCCCAGGTGGCCGCCATCGTCGAGAGGGCGAACGGCAACCCGATGTTCCTCCGAGAGCTGCTCCGCGCAGCCGGCGAAGCGGGAAGCGTCGAGGGTCTGCCGGAGTCACTTGAGCCACTGCTGGCGGCGCAAATCGATCTGCTCTCGCCGTCCGACCGGCAGGTGCTTCGAGCTGCTGCCGTGCTCGGTGGCCATTTCGAGCCTGATCTCCTGCACGAGCTGCTGGAAGATGGCGTCGTCGTCGATGACACGGTGTGGGACCGGCTCCGCGCCTACGTCGCCCCCACTGCTGTCGGTCGACGCTTCGCCCACGGCCTAATGCGCGATGCCGCCTACGAGGGGCTGTCGTTCAAGCGGCGCAGGGAACTTCACGCGCGGGCGGCCAGGGCCATCGAGGCGAGGACGACCACCCCGGACGAAGGCGCCGAGCTGCTGTCGCTTCACTGGATGCACGCCGAGCGCTACGAGGAGGCCTGGCATTACTCACGCCTTGCCGGCGAACGTGCCCGCGCCTTGTGGGCGAACCCGGAAGCGGCCACCTTCTACTCACGGGCCCTCGAAGCCGCTACACGACTGCGGACACTGCCGCGCTCCGAAGTCTCCGCCGTGGCCGAGGCGCTCGGCGACGTGTGCGAACTGACCGGCAACTACGGCCGTTCCCATCACGCGTACGCAGAGGCGAGGCGGTTCGCGCCCGACGACGTGGACAGGGCGAGATTGTTGCGCAAGACCGGCGTGCTGCACGAGCGCCAGGGCCACTACCGCCAGGCGCTCGCGTGCTATACGAGGGGTCGCCGCCTCGTCACGCGCGCGACCGCGCCCGCCGGAACGGAGCGCTCCGAGCTCGATCTCGCCTCGGCCGGTGTCCGTTCGCGCCAGGGCAGGCATCACGACTGCTCCCGTTTTGCGACCGAGGCGGCCCGTGAGGCTTCCCGGGTAGGCCATCGCTCGGGGTTTGCCCATGCCCTCTACCTTCAACACGCGACGTCTGTGTACCTGAGCCGCCCGGAGGACGACCTGGCTTTTCAAGCCCTCGCCGTCTTCGACGAGCTCTGCGATCTCGTCGGCCAAGGCAATGTGCTCAACAACCTCGGCATGAGCGCCTATTGGCGGGGTGACTGGAAGGGCTCCCTCGAGCACTACGAGCGCAGCCGCGAGGCGCGGACGCGTTCTGGAGACGTGATCGGGGCGGCGACCGAGGAGAACAACATCGCCGAGATCCTCTCCGACCAGGGCGACTTCGAGGCAGCGCGCTCGTTGTTCGAGTCAGCACGAGCCACCTGGCTTGCGGCCGGTTACCGGGTGGGTGCCGCGCTCGCCACCTCGAATCTCGGCCGCCTCGAGGCGAGGGCGGGCAACGTGGAACGCGGTCGCGAACTGCTTGAGGAGGCGCTCGCCGACTTTCGCGCGATCCGCTCGCCGACCTTCGTCGCCGAGACAGAGGTCCGTCTCAACGAGTGCCAGGTGCTAGAAGGCGACTTCAAGGCGGCCGTCACCACCTCGCGCGAGCTGCTGGCGGGCTTTGGGGGCCGTCCCGGCCTGGACCAGGTCGAGCTGACGACCCTGCGCTTGCTCGGCACTGCGTCCGGCTTTGCCGTCCTTGCCGGGGAGCCCGCAGGCCATCTCGACGAGTCGAGCAATGCACTGGACCAGGCGGTCGAACGGGCGACCGCGCTCGAGACCCTTTATGAGCTGGCACTGGCCCTTTCGGCCAGGTCGGTGATCGACCTCTCGATCGACGGAGGCGAACCCGGCCCGCCGAGTCATCGACCGATGGTCGACCACGATCGCGCGATGGCCATCTTTGACGGCCTCGGCGTGGCCCAGGCAGTCATCACGTGGTCCACCCGGGTCGCCGGCATCCCCTTGTTCGCGCGCCTGCCCGCAGCACAGAGGTCGGAGCGACGGGATTGAGGGGCTCGGAGCACTGGTGAAGCCGTCAGTGGCCGCTGAACCAGTCCAGGTGACGGGAGAGATAGTCGACCATCTGAGACGGCGATCGCACGACATGAAAGCCGCCCGGGTAACGGATCATGACGGCCTCCCGCCCGAGCCTGCGCAGGCCCTGGAAGAACTCCTCGCCCTGGCCGACCGGGCATCGCAGGTCGCCCTCCCAGTGGAACAGCTGCACGGGTGTGGTCACCCGGGAGACGAAGCTGACCGGTGAGTGCTCGGCGTAAGCCTCCGGTTGCTCCCAGGGGAGGCCACCGAGCTCGCGGGCGGCGAAATCGGGGACGTCGGTGGTTCCCCACATGCTCGCCAGGTCGGTGACGGGCGCGGCCACGCACGCGGCGGCGAACCGGTCGGTGTGCCCGACTGCCCAGCTGGACATGAAACCGCCGTAGGAATAGCCGGTGACATAGAGACGCTTCGGATCGGAGACCCCCGTCTCGACGAGCTTGTCGACGGTGTCCATGATGTCGCGGAAGTCGGCCCCACCCCAGTCACCGACGCAGGCACGGGAGAACTCCTCCCCGTAGCCGTGGCTACCCCGAGGGTTGGGCAGCACCACGACGTAACCCGCGGACACAAGTGCCTGGTACAGGCCCAACAGGCCGCTCTGGGGATGCCAGCTGTGGGGTCCGCCGTGGATCTCGAGGACCGTCGGAGCGGGGCGCCCCTTCAGGCGGCCGGGTGGGTACAGGACGAACGACTCGACGCGGCGCCCGTCGCCTGCCGTGTGGCTCATCCGCCTGACGGGCGCCAGACGGAGGGCGCGCAGGTCGGCGTTGGCATTGCTGACGCGCCGTTCACCCGTGCCGTCCGCGTCGACGCAGAAGATCTCAGGCGGGCCGGACGGCCATTGGGAGCAGAAGGCGATCGTCGGGCCGGACAGGTGCAGGGCCGTGACCTGGCGGTCGCCACCGATGACCAGCGCCGGGCGTGGCTCGTCGAGGGCACTTCGGTAAACCGCAAGCGTCCCACGGTCCACCGCCACGAAGGCCACGGCTGTTCCGTCGGGCGTCCATGCGTGAGTGGCACCGGGAGCGGCCATGATGCCCCACACCGTGCGATCGAGCGCGCTGCTGAGCGACCGGGGCACCTTTGGCTCGGTGACCGCGACCACGAGCAGATGGACGTTCGAAGCGGAGTCTCCCTCCTCATGCTCGTGGCCGATGTAGGCGATCGTCGTCCCATCGGGTGACCACCGCGGTGACGCCGCCGTCCCGCGCCCGCGCGTGAGGCGCCGCGGCCGTCGTCCGGCGCCGACCGGCACCACCCACACGTCCCGGTGGACTCTGTCGAAGCGGGTCGTCGACCGGTCAGAGACAAAGGCGAGCCTGTCGCCGCCGGGCGACCATGCCGGGTCGGCATCGTCCCAGTCCCCCGTGGTGATCTGCCTGGGCTCTCCGCCCTTCGCGGCTACGACGAACAGATGGCTGCGACGGACGTCGAACCAGCCGACGCCGTCGTAGCGGGAGTAGAGGCCGGTGACGACCCGCGGCGCTGAGCGCTCCAGCGCGCTGCGGTCCTCGTGCTTCTTCCACTCCCCGGTGCGCGAGACGAATGCGAGCTCGCTGCCGTCAGGCGACCAGGCCGGTTGCGAGACACCGTGAGCCATCTCGGTTATGGCGAAGGCCTCGCCACCGTCCAAGGACGCCAAGTGAAGTTGTGGACCGTGACCGCGTTCGGCCACGAAGGCCAGCCAACGCCCGTCTGGCGACCACCTGGGAGAGCTGTCTTCCGGGCCGGAAGTGAACTGTCTCGCTTTCGACGAACCGTCGGCGGGCGCAACCCAGATCGTGGCTGCCGGCTTGTCCGTACCCTTGTCGGGGCTCGCGACGACAAAAGCCACTCTCGAGCCATCAGGGGAGACCTGGGGATCGCTCACCATCCGCAAGAGCCACAGGTCTTCGGGAACAAAGCCTCGTTTCGTCGGCATCGCTTGTCGGCTCCTCGTCGGGGGCAGGAAAGATCGAAAGACCATTTTTGCCGAATTGCCTGCGCTGTCAGGTTGGCGCCCGCTCAGGCAGGGAAGGGCAATTGCTCGACGAACCGGTCGTTGAAGTCGGCTCGGTTGGAGAGCTCCACGTACTCCACCTCGGCGAGGAGCGCCATAGCTCCTGCGCGCTCTCTCATGGAGAGCAGGGCCATCTTCGCGCCTTCGCCGGCCACGTTGCCCGCACTCAACACCCGTCCCACCGCCAGCTCCGGAACGAGACCGACACGGATCGCGCTCGCTGGAGAAAGATAGCTTCCAAACGAGCCGGCCATCACCACCTGCTGGAGGTCCCCGACACCGAGCCCCGCCTCCTCGAGCAAGATGTGCCAACCGGTCGCGATGGCCGCCTTGGCTGCCTGGAGCTCACGCACGTCGCGCTGCGACAGATGGATCGACCGAGCGACATCGCCCTCCTCACCACGCCAGTGAAGGACGAAGACCCGCTCCTCGCCAAGCTCGGTGAGCCTTGTCCGAAGGCCAGGCGCAACCCGGACAGCCTCCGCGTCGGAGACGAACCGCCCGGAAGGATCGATGAGCCCGAGCCCGATGAGCTCAGCGACGGCATCCACGAGGCCCGACCCACAGATGCCCTGCGGTTCGGCGTCCCCGATGACACCGAGCTCGAGCCTGCCGAGGGTCATCTTCACGACCTCGATCGCCCCCGGCGCGGCGCGCATACCGCAACGGATAGTCGCTCCTTCGAACGCAGGACCGGCCGGTGCGGCCGTCGCAATGAGGCGGTCGCAGTTTCCGACCACTAGCTCGCAATTGGTGCCGACGTCCAAGAACAACCGTACGCGCGAGTCACGGTCCATCCCGGATGCGCACAAGCCGGCGACTATGTCGCCGCCGACGTACGCGCCGACGGAGGGAAAGATCACCGCACGGGCGCGTTCGTGCACTTCCACGCCGACCTGCCTCGCGAGGATCTCGGGGAAGCTCCGCGTCGACAAGACGAAGGGAGCGACCCCCAATGGTCCCGGGTCGAGGCCCAACACGATATGGGTCATGGTCGCGTTGCCGGCCAGCGCGATCTCGTAGACCTCACCCGGGCTCACGCCGGCGGATTCGCAAACCGACTGTGCCAACTCGTTGAGCGACTCCCGTGCGAGCTGGCAAAGCCGTACGAGCGCCCCGTTGTCGGTCATGATGGCGCTGATACGCGTGATCACGTCGGCCCCGAGGCTCTGCTGCTTGTTGAGCATCGACCGCACTGCGAGGGGCGTGCCCGTCGACAGATCGAGCAGCGTCGCGACGACGGTCGTGGTGCCCAGGTCGAACGCGACGCCGAAGAGGCGCCCGCTCGTATCCCCCGGCTCAACGTCGATCAACACGTCGTCGACGACCACCGCGGTCGCCTTGAAGTTGCTTGCCCGTAGCACTCGGCCCAGGTCGCGCAACACTTGCAGGTCGGCCCGCAGCTCGAGGTCGTCGAGGCTGGACAACAGGCGCTCGAGATCGCTCGTCTGGTCCGACAAGCTCGGTTCGTCGAGCTCTACATAGCGCTTCTGTACCGCAGGCCGGAGAATCACCTTTCGCCCCACGCCGACCGTCGCCGCCTTCGGGCGCGTCTCCAGTGGTGGCACCACGACCCGGAGGTCGGCCGAGACCTGGACACGGCAGGCCAGCCGCCATCCGGCGTCGAGCTCGTCGGACGAGAACGCTCGCGCGTCCGACGCCGATATCCCGACGGGGTCGAGCACCTTGACCTTGCACTTGCGGCAGGTCCCGTGACCTCCACATGTGGAGTCGATGGCGATGCCGTTCCAGCTTGCCGCGTCGAACAGCACCACACCCGGCGGAATCCGGACCCTGAGCCCGGTCGGCTCGAAAACGAGATCGAAACGGCCGCGGCCGTCCTGAGCCGGCTCGTCGTTTCCGCTCGAGGGGGTGGCGGCCGTCTCATCCAGGTCTCGAGCGGCCTGTCCGGCTCGAGGGATCCTCATGAACGCCTCAGGCCGGCTGCGAGCGGTGCGCCGGGAACAGGAGCAATGCCATGGTGTCGGCCCCGTCCCGGCCCTAAGCCGACGTGGCGGCGCGTCTGCGAGCCAGGAGCTCCCTGACACGGCTCACGGCCCCGGACGCGTCGGACGCATAGGCGTCCGCGCCAACGGCATCGGCGTAGTCCTGGGTCACCGGGGCGCCGCCGACCACGACGATGACTTGATCCCGCAAGCCGGCCTTCTCGAGCATCTTGATGTTCTCCTTGAACATCGGCATCGTCGTGGTAAGGAACGCCGAGAAGCCGACGACGTCCGCGTTGTGCTCGCGCACGGCCTCGACGAACCTCTCAGGGGGAACCTGTACGCCAAGGTCGATGACCTGGAACCCCGCGCCCTCGAGCATGATGTTCACCAGGTTCTTGCCGATGTCGTGCACATCGCCCTTCACGGTGCCCATCACGAAGGTTCCGACCGGTTCGACGCCGGTCGCAGCCAACAGCGGCCTGAGCACTTCCAGTGCACCGGCCATCGCCCGCCCTGCAACGAGCATCTCCGGCACGTAGAAGTCACCGCGTTCGAACCGCGCTCCCGCCTCCTCGAGGGCGGGGATGAGAGCCCCGAACAGCATCGTCTCCGGCTTGAGCCCCATCTCGAGCCCCGCGTTCGTGAGCTCGAGCACGACGGCAGGCTCACCCGCAAGAGCGGCGTCGTGCATCTCCTTGAGCAGCTCTTCTTGGTTCACGCCGAACCTTCTCTCTGTGGTCGGTAGCCGAGCAACGAGGACAGGGCACTGGCCTTCGCGATGCACTGTACGGCGAGCCCGCACCGGCGGGCCTGCGCAACAACGGCAGCCATGTGAAACGCAGTTCTACTGTGTGACTCTAAGACGTGTGCGAGCGTCAAGCGAGCGGCGGTCCCGAGTAGAACGAGGTGGCGATGTTCGTCAACAAGATGGCCCGGTATGAACTCCTTACTCCCGACGCCATCGAGGTCGTCGATCGCGGATGGCGCCGCATCGTGTCCGAGATCGGAGTGCAATTCGGCAAGCCCGAGGCGGTCGAGCTTTTCCGCCGGGCGGGCCAGAGCGTCGACGGCGAGACCGTTCGGCTCGATCCGGAGTTCGTGCTCGAACAGGTCTCGAAGGCTCCGCGGGAGTTCGACGTTCAGGCCCGCAATCCAGAGCACTCAGTGCACATCGGGGGGGACCACATGGTCTTCACCTCTGTGTACGGGCCGCCGTTCGTCCGGGAGGGGAATGTCCGCCGGGACTCGACAATGGCCGACTTCCGCAAGTTCGCAATGCTGACCCAGAGCTTCCCCGAAATCGACTCTGCCGGGGGAGTGATCTGCGAGCCGAACGACGTGCCGTTGGACTCACGCCACCTCGACATGATCCTGGCCAAGCAGACCCTCACGGACAAGTTCTACTTCGGCGACGTCATCTCGGGCCCGAACGCCCTAGACACGCTCAAGATGACCGAGATCCTCTTCGGTGGTCGCGAGGCGATCGAGAAGACGCCTGCCACGCTCGCGTCCATCAACTGCAACTCACCCCTGCGCTGGGACGACCGGATGCTCGACGCGCAGTTCGAGTACAACCGTGCCAACCAGGGGGTCGTCCTCACTCCTTTCCTCCTCATGGGCGCCATGTCCCCGGTAACTATCCCGGCAGCACTCGTCCAGCAGTTGGCCGAGGCGTTGTCCGATGTCGCTCTCACCCAGCTAGTCCGCCCTGGGTGCCCCGTCGTCCTGGGATCGTTCCTGTCGAACATCGACATGCAGACAGGCGCGCCCTGTTTCGGGACACCGGAGTCCGTCATCGGCATCTTCTGCACGGGTCAGCTCGCGAGGCACTACGGCCTCCCGTTTCGTACCGGAGGAGGCCTGACATCGAGTCAAACCCCTGACGCGCAAGCCGGCTACGAGTCCCTCATGACCATGTTGCCGACGTTCCTGGCCGGAACCAATGTGGTCATGCAGGCAGCAGGCTGGCTGGAAAGCGGGCTCGTCAGCAGCTACGAGAAGTTCATCATCGACGTCGAACTGCTGAGGATCCTCCTCGCGGCGTTCACGCCGCTCGAGATCGACGAGGCCTCGCTCGCCTTCGACGCTCACCTCGAGGTCGGTCCTGGCGGGAACTTCCTCGGAGCCGCACACACCATGCAGCGCTTCCGCGACTGCTTCTACCATCCCCTCGTCTCGTCATCCACGAACTTCGAACGCTGGACCCGCCAGGGGGCGTTGGACGCGGCCGCTCGTGCGGCGGTGATCTGCGAAAAGACGCTCGACGAGTACCAAGAGCCGCCGCTCGACGAGGCGATCCGCCGAGAGCTTGAGGACTATGTGAGTCGCAGGCGCGCGGAACTGGGCGATTGAACCGGCCGTCACCAGGCGGCCTACGTAGGAAGAGGCACCAGACGACCTCGGGGGGCGGACCTGAGCACGTGTGCCGCGGTCGAGACGACAGCTGCACGCGCTAGCGATCCGTATCAGTCTCCGCCGTAGAACGGATTCCTCAGGCTGTCCCGCCCGGCGACGAGACTTGCGGCCGCCTCCGGAGCCCGCCCGTTGACGCACATCGTGACAGCCTTGCCCACTGCTTCGCGGGCCGCGTGCCGCACGGCGGTCTCGTCGCTCGCCTGCTTGTCGATCCAGACCGACACGAAGACGATCAAGTCCTGTGTCGCTGTGATCAGGCCGGCGGCCACCGAGTCGAGCACGCCCTGGCCTATGCCGAGCTGGGTGGCACCAGAGTGCAGGGTGTCGATCTGGTCGTTGGTGGTAGTCGTCTTGTTCATCATCAGGGTCGGCGGCCAGATGGGCTGGTAGTGCCGGTAACCGTTCTCCTCGGTCCCGACGCAGCAGAGCACCGGCATGTGGCCGGGGGTGGGGTGAGCCCACATGCTCGTTACTGCCGCGGCAGTCGGACTGCCTCGCCGCGCCAACACGATGTTCACGTGGCATCCGTTCGGTGAGAAGCCACCCCAGCCCTCACCGATCCGGCCGTCAAGATCGTCCAAGTTCATCGCACACTCCCTCTGCTCTCGTGGACACGCTAACCAGCCTTCATGAGATCGAGCACGACGCGCAAAACCTCGCCTGTTTGCGTCCGCTTCGAGCCGCGATCGTCATCGTCGACGCGACCTTTCAGGCTGCGGACGGGAGCCTCGGTCTCGCCTTGCTCATGTGTCTCGAGTTCGGCCTCTTCGCCCAAGTGGATGATCGACCAGGAACTCGGGGGAGTGCCAGCTCAGGGTGAGCAGGCGTGCTCACCTTGGCCCCGCACGCACGCCGGACTTGGGACCGGGATATCTTGCCCACAGCGCGATGGAGCAACTTCTGGATCCGGATTCTCCGAGATTGGCCCGGGCGACCCGTGAGCCTCGGGATCCGGGGCTATGTCGTTCGCCGTTCGGGCACCGTAGGGAACGTGAGAAGGGAGTCGCGACATGAGGGTCTGGCCCGGTGCTCCTCTCCCCCTTGGAGCCACCTGGGACGGCGAGGGGGTCAACTTCTCGCTTTTCAGCGAGCACGCCGAGGGAGTCCAGCTGCTGCTGTTCGACGAGGAAACCGCCAGCAGCCACTCGAGCGCGATCAGTCTGACCGAGAAGACGGACAACATCTGGCACGCGTACCTGCCTGACGTCCGGCCTGGCGCGCTCTACGGCTACAGGGTCCTGGGTCCCTACGAGCCAGAGCGGGGGCATCGCTTCAACCCGAAAAAGCTCCTGATCGACCCCTATGCAAAGGCGGTGAGCGGTCCCATCCGCTGGAGTGACGACCTGTACGGATATGTCGTGGGTGACGCGAACGAGGATCTCTCCTTCGACTCACGTGACTCGGCGGGAGCCATGCCCAAGAGCGTCGTCGTAGACCCGGCCTTCACGTGGCAGGACGACCGCGCTCCCAATACCCCTTGGAACAAGACCGTCATCTACGAGGCTCATGTCCGCGGCATGACTCTGCGGCACCCGGGCGTGCCCGAGCACCTCCGCGGGACATACCTAGGGATCGCCTCGGACCCCATCGTCGACCACTTGCTCGGTCTCGGGGTCACGGCGATCGAGCTGATGCCGGTCCACCAGTTCATCGCCGATCGTCGACTGGTCGAGCGGGGCCTCACCAATTACTGGGGCTACAACTCGATAGCATTTCTTGCCCCCCATGTCGGATATGCGACGGGGGGCCTCGGCCAACAGGTGAGCGAGTTCAAGTCGATGGTGCGCACGCTGCACCGCGCGGGCCTCGAGGTGATCCTCGACGTCGTCTACAACCACACCGGCGAGGGCAACCAGCTTGGACCCACGCTGTCGCTGCGTGGCGTCGACAACTCGCTCTACTACCGGCTCAAAGCGGAGGACCCCCGCTATTACCTGGACTACACCGGCACCGGCAACAGCCTCAACATCCTGCACCTGGGCCTGGTCACAGACAGCCTGCGCTACTGGGTCACCGACATGCACGTGGACGGCTTCCGCTTCGACCTCGCCCCGGTTCTTGCCCGGGGATATGAAGCCGGGCACGCGAGTGCCTTTTTCGAGATCATTCAACAGGACCCGGTGCTGTCCGAGGTCAAGCTCATCGCGGAACCGTGGGACGCGAGCCCCGACGGCTACCAGCTCGGCCGTTTCCCCACAGGTTGGGCCGAGTGGAACGGGGCCTTTCGCGATTGCGTCCGGCGTTTCTGGCGTGGCGACCAGGGAGTGGTGCCAGAGCTCGCCTCCCGGCTCAGCGGCTCCAGCGACATCTATGCGCCGAGTGGCCGACGCACCTATGCGAGCGTCAATTTCGTCACCTGTCATGACGGCTTCACCTTGACCGACCTCGTCAGTTACAACGAGAAGCACAACGAGGCCAACGGCGAGGAGAGCCGGGACGGCAGCAACGCCAACTTCAGCTCGAACTGGGGAGAGGAAGGCCCGAGCGATGCGGTACGGATCCAGCGTTCCCGTGACCGCATGAAACGCAACTTGCTCGCGACCTTGTTCTTCTCCCAGGGCGTGCCGATGCTGCTCGGAGGCGATGAGATCGGTCGCAGCCAACAGGGCAACAACAACGCCTATTGCCAGGACAACGAGATCAGCTGGTTCGACTGGGAGATCGGCAAGAGCGGCTGGGACATGTACAACTTCGTGCGAGACCTGATCGCCGTGAAGCAGAACAACCCGATCCTTCGCCGGCGCGCTTTTTTCACCGGCAAGGTACAGGCGGGCATGCAGACCAAGGACGTCACCTGGATCAGGCCCGACGGCACCGAGATGACAGACGCGGACTGGTCCGAGCCCGACAGGCGGAGCATTGGGATGCTCATGCTCGGCCAGGCCGCCGACGAGTTGGACATCAGGGGCCGCTCGGCTTCGGGTGACACTTTGTTGTTGCTTCTGAATGCGGGCTGGCGAGCGCGCTCTTACACGCTGCCGCGGATGGAGCTGCCCGGTCGGTGGGAGGAGGTCCTCAACACCGCGCACCCGGGACCATGGACCCGCTTGATACGAAACGAGGTCGTCAACCTGACGTCGCACTCGTGCCTGCTCTTGCGCCACAACGAACGACTCAAGGCATGAACGTCGTTCTCGGATCGACCTGGAGGGGAACCGGCGAGCATCAAAGTGGTCGGGCCTCGACGGGGTCTACAGTGCGCCCGGAGTCCTGAGCACCGACACGCGCAGCGCGGTCGTGTCCGCGCGTCCGCGCGAGGGCTTTGTGGTCGTTCTGGAGCCTCGTTCGACGCCCGAGATCGCCGGGCGAGAGGCTCTCCAGCGACCGGTCAGGCGGTTGCTTGATGGCGGTCGTTCCGCTCGCGAGTCTGGCCTTGGGCACGTAGGCCGATCGCGTCGTGACCGCCCGCAGCGTGCGCCGTACGCCACCGCGCCGCGGCGAGCGACCGTCGGAGGCCCTCAGGCGAGCGCTTCATAGGCCGCCGCCTGGATGTCGCGGTGGACCTTCGGCGCCTCCGCAGTTTCGAACATCCGCTGTGTCAGCACGATCACGACCAGGTCGTGTTTCGGGTCTACCAGCCAGGACGATCCGAACCCGCCGTCCCAGCCGTAGGCGCCGCTGGCGAGTACGGACTGGCAGAACGACCAAGACCGGCCGACGAAGAAGTTCGGGCCGAGACCACCGTGCGCCTTCTGCGCGTCCGTCAGCTGGTCGGTCGTCATGGCATGGACGGCATCGGCCGATAGCACCGGCGCACCGCCGCGGAGCAGCATCCGGGCGAACGCGAGGAGATCGTCCGCAGTGGAGACGAGGCCGGCACCGCCGTCCTCGAACGCCCGAGGGTGACTCCAGGTGCCGACGGGCTCGTCCCACACCACGAGCCCGTCGGACGTCGGTCGGTAGGCCGTCGCCAGCCGCTCGGTCGCAGTCGTGAAGAACGCCGTGTCGCTCATGTCGAGTCGATCGAAGACCCGTGTTCGCAGGATCTCGCCGAAACTCTCCCCTGCCGCGCGGGCGAGGAGGACCCCCAAGACGGACGCGCCAGTGTTGTAGAGCCAGCGTTCCCCGGGTTGCGCAATCAGCGGGAGCGAGCCGAGGTTGGCGATCCACGTGTCAGGGTCCGGCTGCACATCGGGGTTCGGTGGCCCGATCGTCGACAGCCGCAACGCCTCGGCCGCCTCCACAACCGGCCAGGCGTGAGGCGACGTGAACATCTCCATCGCCATGCCGAACCCGAATGTGAAGGTCATGAGATCCCGAACGGTGATGGCGCGAGTCGCCGGCACGGTGTCGTCGAGCGGGCCGTCCATGCGCCGCAGCACCCGGCGCGAGGACAGCTCCGGTACCAGGCGGTCGACGGGCTCGTCGAGACCGATCAGCCCTTCCCCGATGAGCGCGAGGGTGGCCGCAGCAGTGATCGGCTTGGTCGTCGAGGCGATCCGGAAGATGGAGTCGCGGGCCACGGGCGCTCCACCTATCGTCAGGCTTCCCAGAGCCTCCACGTGCACATGGTCGCCTTGCGCCACCAACGCGACGAGCCCCGGGGCACGCTGCGCGCCAACGTGCTTCTCAGCCGCCGCGTGAAGCCGCTCAAGCCCCCCGGTGGTCAGACCATCAGCCATCGACAAGCCCGACAGACTGCCCGCGCTTGCGCGCAATGGCTCCCCTGCACGACGGGCGATCCCGCGACATTATGAGGCTCATTCCGGCCTACGACCTGGAGTGCGCAGCTTGAACTCGGCACCCGCAGGGTCGATCACGGTGGTGAGACGGCCGTAAGGGGTGTCCTGGGAGTCCGTCACGACCGAACCACCGAGGGCCTTGACCTTGGTGATGGTCGCGTCTGTGTCGTCGACCTCCCAGTAGACCGACCAGTGGGCCGGCACGCCCTCGGGGATGAAGGCCGCTGCGTCCATGATCCCCGCCAATTCGCCCTCACCGCGCGGGTCACGCATGACCGTGTAGCGGAACTCGTCGCCGTCGCCGACGGTGTTGGTTTCCCAACCGAACACCGAGCGGTAGAAAGCTACGGCGGCGGCATAGTCGCGGGTGAGCAGCTCGAACCAGCTCGGGGCGCCAGGCTCGTTCAAGACGGTGAAGCCCGCGAAAGTACCTGGCTGCCAGGCACCGAGGGAAGCGCCCGTCGTATCGACGAGCACCGACTGGGTTCCGAGGTCGGCCACGGCCACCGGCGGGAAGACGATCCGAGCGCCTGCAGCCTCGGCCGATTCGACGGTCCTCGCGATGTCGTCGGTGGCCAGGTAGACCTTCCAAGAGTTGTCCGCCTGCAGGTCGCCCATGTCGCCCATGCAACCCGCGATGGGAGAGTCGTCATGGGTGAACATGAAGTAGCCGCCGAATTCCGCGCTCGGCTCCTGGGCCTCCCAGCCGAAGAGTTCGCTGTAGAACCTGCGGCTCTCTGCGATGTCGGAAGTCCAAAGATCGGTCCAGCACGGCGAGCCAACGGGAGCATTGTCACGCTTGGGCATTTTCTGCTTCTCCTTGGTCCGGTGGATCCGGCTACTGCTTCGACGTGCCCGGGGCACGGATGTCATCGGTCCTCCGAGGATATTGGGCTCCCCTGGGCGATATGTCGCCCTTTCGGGCCAGCCGCTTGCGGGGCGGCTCGATGAGATCGCCGGTTGTCGGACGTCAAGTAGTTGATGGATCCGCTGCAGCTGTGGTGCAAAGTCGCGGTGATCGGTCCTGATGGCACCGAGTTGACGCGATGCGAGCTGGAGGGACCGGGAACCCCGGACCTAGGGACAGTAGATCAAGTGGCACGCCTGGCTCTGCTGGCGGGACGTCTCGAGGGACACATCGCCCTCGACGAGGTCTCTGCATCGCTGCGGGGGCTCCTGGAGCTTGCCGGCCTATACGTCGAGGTGGAGGGGCAAACCAAACTCGGGGAAGAGACGCTCAGGATCCAAGAATGACAAGAAGAAGGTCGTCTCGGTGATCTTCCCGCCTGAGATCTCGAGCACTTGCAGCGCCCAGGGCGCGTGGCCTCCTGCCGGGTCCGGCCGGTACTGCCCGAATGCCGGGCACCCATTGGCCGACGTGCGGACGAGCAGCGAGCCCCGGCAGCCGCTCGGTCCTGGCTCGACCATCCAGCGACCGATGTTGGCCGCGCCGCGGATCCACATTGCGAACGGCGGCATCGATTGAACCGCGTCCTCGTGCAGCAGTGTCACGAGGCGATCGATGTCGTAGCGCTCGAAGGCGTCCACATAGCGCTCGAGCAGCTCGGCGTCGACTCCCCCCAGGGCCGGTTCTCTGCCCGCGGACGGCAGCGCTGCGAGTGTGGCCCGCGCCCGCTGCAAAGCACTGTTGATCGCAGCTACGCTCGTGTCGAGGAGCTCAGCCACCTCAGCCACCTGCCAGCGCAGCACTTCGGAGAGGATCAACGCGGCTCGCTGGCGGGCGGGGAGGTGCTGAAGGGCGGTCACGAAAGCCAGGCGGATCGACTCACGGTACTGAGCGATATCAGCCGGATCAGCGCTCTCGGGGGCGATGCGGGCGTCCGCAACCGGCGTCACCCAGGCAGCTTCAGGCAGCGGCCGCCCGAGCAGAGATTCCTGAGGGGGCGAAGCCGGGCCCATCTCCATTGGCCTGGCCCGGCGCTGGACGTGACGGCGCATGTCGATGCACACGTTGGTCGCGATCCGATAAAGCCACGTGCGCACGCTCGAACGTCCTTCGAACCTCTTCGCGTTGCGCCAGGCCCGGAGCATCGTCTCCTGAACGGCGTCCTCGGCCTCGAAACCCGAGCCGAGCATCCGATAGCAGTAGCCCGTCAGTTCACGGCGGAACGACTCCAGGTCAACTTGAGCCAGCTGGTCATCTCGAACGGCCACAGCACTGGAGGTTAACAAGGGCAACTCGAAAACTGCCTTCCCCACCGAAGCTTCGACGGACCGGGCGCGCAGAGCTCATCGCGCAAAGGTCGCGGTTACAGCTCTCACCCTGCTCCGAATGCTGGCGCCGCACTGCAGGCTTCGGGCCCTTGGAGCCTGACTGCTCCATCTCCACTTCTGTATACCGTGAACTATGTGCCGATCTTTCTCATCACGGGAGATGCGTCGTGAGCAGCAGGCCCCATGTCGTCGTAATCGGGGCCGGTTTCGGTGGTCTCGCGGCCTGTGAAGCTCTGGCGACGACAGAAGTCGATGTCGTGCTCGTCGATCGTCACAACTACAACACCTTCCAACCGTTGCTTTACCAGGTGGCGACCGCGGGGCTGAACCCGGGTGACATCGCGTACCTCGTCAGGGCTTACACGAGCCGTCACCCGCACGTCCGTTTTCGCCAGGACGAGGTCGTGGCCGTCGAGTTCGCTTCCCGCACCGTCAGGTTCTCGGAGGGACCGCAGCTCAGCTACGACTTCCTCGTGCTCGCGGCAGGCGCTGGGACCACGTACTTCGGTGTCGCCGGGGCCAAAGAGCACTCCAAGGCGATCTACACCATGGAAGACGCCATCGCCGTGCGTGACATGGCCCTGGCGAGCGTCGAGCGGGCCTCCTCGCACGGGGCTCGCGAGGGCGACTTGACCGTGGTCGTCGTCGGGGGCGGACCGACCGGCGTGGAGATGGCCGGGGCGCTCGCCGACATGCGCCAGATGGAGTTCAGCACCCGCTACGGCGAGCTCGACTCGTCGCTCTCGCGCATCGTGTTGGTGGAGCAGCAGGATCGTCTGCTGGGAGCGTTTCATCCCAAGCTCGGCGCGTACGCCCGCCGTGTGCTCGAGCGGCGCGGAGTCGAGATCCGCAGTGGAGAGAGTGTGCAGGAGGTGCAATCAGATCGAGCGGTGCTCGGCTCGGGCGAGATCGTCCCTTGCCGGCTCGTTATTTGGGCGGCAGGAGTGGGACCGTGCGCGCTGACCGAAGCGCTGGAACTCCCCAAGGTTCGAGGGCGCCTCGAGGTCGAAAACGACCTTCGAGTGAAGGGCCTCGATGACGTCTTCGCCATCGGCGACATGGCGGCGGCGCGATCAGGCGACGAAACACGTCTCCTGCCACAGCTGGCGCAGCCCGCCATTCAGGAGGGTCGGCTGGTGGGAGAGCAGATCCGACGGCTGCTCGCCGGTGAGGAGACAATCCCTTTCGAGTACCGGAACAAGGGGATCATGGCAACCATCGGCCGCCGGGCCGCCGTGGCGGAGCTGAGGAGCGGCCTCCGCCTGCGGGGAACACCTGCCTGGCTTGCCTGGCTCGGTCTGCACATCGTCTTCCTCGTCGGCGTCCGCAACAGGACCTCTGTGCTCCTGAACTGGGCGTGGCGATACGTCTCGTGGCGAAGGGGACCGAAGGTGATAGCAGGCGGCTGAGAGCCTGGTTCCGGCCGAGTGCAGTTCGTGATCAAGGAGAGCGGTTCTCGTGAATGCGCGCGCATCGTCAGACCGGGTAGCACTGTTCTCCCCACTAAGTGGTCCCGGTCAGAAGTTCATGGGTGAATCGTCGGCCCGTGCTTCGAGCCAGGCTCCTGGCTCGCCGAGGTAGAGGCCGCACGCACAGTCGAGTGCCTCCTCGGGTGCTCCCGAGAACATCCCCGAAGGAAGGACGGAATCCTCGTATCCGTCCTTGCTGGCGAGATAGATCGCAAAGCCCCAGCTGCTCGCCGAGCCGTTGTAGCGCAGGCGCAGCAGCGCCAGCTCGTCCCCGTCTTGGTCGACGCCTTTCACGTAGGCGAAGTTCCCGCGAAAGCTCGTCTCGAGCCTTGTGAGCGAGGGCCAGCGCTCGCGGCGGCGATCTTCCAGCCGGGAGCGCAGGCTCGCCTTGGTCGACTCGGGGATGGGCACGCTTGGACTCTAGGCGACGGCGCTTGGCAGGTCCTCGTGGGCGGCGAGCCGCTTCAAGAACACCTCGAAATCGGCGCGCGTGAAGCGCCAGTCGAAGGGGCGGGGCTCGGCGTTGAAGTGACGCTCGAAGGCGACGATCCGATCCGCCAGTTGCAAAAGGTCGCTGAGATCGTTGGGCGAGAGCACCTTGCGCTTAAGGATCAAAAAGACGATCTCGATCTGGTTGAGCCAGCTGGCATGCACCGGGAGGTGGACCAACAAGACGTTCGGCCACTTCTTTGCCGTGCGGTCGATCGAGGCCAGACCACGGTGGCTCGAGCCGTTGTCGCAGACCAGGTAGACCCGGCGCGCCGAGGCGTAGGGCTCGAGCGCCATCAGGTCCGAGACGAGCCGCTCGAAGGCGGCGATGCCGGTCTTGTCCTCGCACCGGCCGAGGAGCCTGCCGGCGTGGACATCGAGGGCGGCGAGGTAGTTGAGCGCACCCCTGCGCTCGTACTCGTGCTCGACGCGGAGAAGTCGCGCCCGCCCCGGGGCAAGGCTCGGGTGGCAACGACAGCGGACCTGGATCGAGGTCTTCTTGTCGGTCGAGACGACGAACTCGTCGTCTTCGAGCTCCCGTCCGGCGAAGATCCGCTCGTAGAGGTCCAACACGACCCCGGCCTTTTGGGCGAAGTCCGGGTCCCTCGGAAGGATCCAGGACCTGTAGCGCCAGGGACGGATCACCGCGTCTTTTAAGATCCGCCGTACGCTCGCCGGACTGATCGCATCGACCACCCCCGAGGAGACCACCTCCTTGGCGATATCAGCCGAAGAGAAACCGCTGAACGGGAGGTTCCTCGTCGCGGGCAGCTCGCAGGCGGCCGCGGTCACCTCCGCCACGACGCTCGAGGTGAACGTCCTCGGTCGACCGGAGCGCTTGCGATCGGCGAGCCCGGCGATCCCTTCCAGAACGAAGCGTTTTCGCCACTTCGACACCGTGTTCACCGCGATGTCGAGCCATGAGGCGATGGTCGTGTTCTCCTCGCCGGCGGCGGCGAGGAGAACGATCTGGGCACGAACCACCACGCGGTGCTCGGCACTGTGGCAGCGGACGAGACGTTCGAGCTCTCGACGATCAGCCTGACGAAGCGAGACGACGAAGGGGCTCTGCCTTCCCATCGATGCTCTCCGATGTTCCGCGTTCACCGCCCCGTGCGAGGCGGGCCCTCTCCGCCTGGGCTTAAATTACACCCATGTAATTATGACCGGGACCACTAAGGCTGCCATCATGCGCGAGCGCCTTCTCGAGAGTCGTCACGCCTGGATCGGGTTCGGGACGGTGGGTGAGAAGAACTAAGAGCGGCCCGTCGCGCACCAGACCTGCGATCTCCTCTGTGAGCCGGACCGAGGTGGGATCGGCCCAGTGGAGGTCCTCGAGCACAAGCACTGTCGGACCGTAGGCGGTAAGACGTGAAATGAGCACGCGCAATGAGGCGAAGGTCGCTCGCTGCAGTTCCTCGGGGCTGAGGCGGGACAGGCGTGCCGTGTCCTCACCGACGCTGAGACCCATCATCCGGGCGAGCAGGTCCACGGGGGCTTCCTCGCCGGCGAAGACCGCCGTCATCGCCCGCTCGAGTGCGGGGCGGCGTACCTCTTCCGCCTCTTCGGGCGCTACCCCGATCCACGCCGACAAGAGCTGCTGATAGAGCCCGTAGGGGGTCGACGATGCGTAGGAGGCTCCGCGCCCTTCGAGCCACAGGGGCAGCCGGCCAGATCCCGCCCCGACCCAGGCCATGAAGCGCTTGCGGCACTCCGAGATGAGGCGTGTCTTGCCTAGACCAGGCTCGCCCACCACAACGACGATCCCGCCCTTTCCAAGAACTGCCTCGCGAAGCGAGTCGGAAAGCACCGACATCTCGCCGTAGCGGCCCACGAGGGGCGCCTGTCCTGCGAGGCGCCGAGCGCCGAGGCGGCCGAGGACGTGCGGTCTCGGGCGCTCGAGGTAGTGGGCAACGAGTGGCTTGGCGTCGCCCGGTCTTATGAGCTCGTCGCTCGGTCCCCACTCGAAACCGTCGTCTGTGGCGGCACGTGTCGCTGGGCCCACCAGAACTGAGTCGGCCCTAGCCACCGACTGCAACGCCGCGGCGAAAACAACGACCTCGCCGACCGCCCCGTACTCCACCCTCCCCCTACCGCCGATGGGCCCGACCACCGCCGGCCCGGACTCGACTCCGATGCGGGCGGTTAGTCCCCGTGTCGAGCCCTTGACCGAAGAGACGATGCGGTAACCGGCCCGCACGGCTCGCTCCGGGTCGTCTTCGTGGGCTTCGGGAGCACCGAAGACCGCCGCCAGGCCGCTACCTGACACAGAGGTCACCGTTCCGCCGAGCGACTCGATCTGGGAGATCGCCTCGACCAAGGCGTCGCCGATCATCTCCCGGAGGTCCTCAGGGTCGATCCTCGCGCCGGGCGGGCTCGCCAGCTCTGCAAAAAGCATGCTCACAAGCTTGCGCTCTTCGCGGGCGGGCAGCGGATGCGGGGGTGCTTCGGTCTCTCCAGCGTGCACGGGTGGAGACGAGCCTTCCCGGACCGCGCTTGCGTGTATCTCCTCGAGTGCCGGCGAGATCGCCAGGCCCAGCTCTTCGAGAGCGCGCCGGCAACGCCCGTAGGTGTCGGCCACGAGCGACCAACGCTGCTGGGCGGCATAGATCTGCATCAGTGCCGACGCCGCCTCGCAGGTTGGATCGCCGGACAGGCACGATTCGAAGGCCGCGAGGACGGCCTCCGGTTTCGAGCGGCCGTATCCCTTCGCCCGGTCGCGTGCGAGAGCAAGGCGCGCCTCCTGGCGTGCCCATTCCAGGCGGTCGCGGGGACGCAGCGCCCAGTCCTCGTAGGGCTCGTCCTCGAGCAGGACGCCCGAATAGCCGAGCGTCTGCGTGAGCGTGTCGTCACGCACCGCACCGGGCTCAGCATCGAGCCCTCTGCGCAGCAACTCGTCGACGAGATCCAGGTCGACTTGGAGTTCGCATTCCGGGTCGATCCAGATGTGCCCTCGGTCGGCGCGTACCAGCGCCCTCGCAGACTCGCCGAGCACAGCAAGGGCCGAGCGCGCCATCGAGAGAGCCTTGGACAAGGCATTGGCGGCCTGCTCCGGACCGAGATTGGGGAACAGAACCTCGCATGCCGCCTCCCTGGCGACACGCCGACCGGCGCTCACGAACAGCAGCTCGCAGAGGCGCTTGGCGCTCGGCCGAGCCCACGGGCCCGCGCTTAGCTCCCCAAGGGTTATCGAGAACGGGCCCAGGAGGTTGGCCCGCATCACGGCCACGTCAAGATGATAAGGGTCATCGCATAGCGCTCCCGCGGGCGCGACACCTCGTCGGCGACTTCCATGGCCCGGGGACCAGAGTCATGGTGCTTGAACGGCAGGGTCCCGTGTTCCTTGCCTGTCGTCGTCGGATACGCGAAGGACCGACGTAGCACCTTCATGAAGCGTACGAATCCGAGTCGCCGCCCGACCGAGGAGAAGGAAGGACCATGTTGAACAGAACCAAGCGGTTCGCCGTTGTGGGAGCGGCCCTATCAGCTGCCAGTGCGCTCGGCGTCTTCAGCCTCGGTACCGCCACGGCGACCCCGGGCGACGCGTCCTTCGTGCTGCACTTCATCGCGGTTAAGACCTCGATGTCTGCTCCGACGCAGGTGAGTGCCTACTACGAATCCGACGTTGAGGTTGCCTCAGGCTCTCCGGTCGGCCAAGAGGTTGCCTCTTGTGTTTCCAGCACGACCGGACCCACCTGCTATGCGGCCTTCGCCAACGCCAACGGGATAATCGATGCTCGCTTCACTATCAGCACCGACACAGGAACCTTGACCGGGACCGTGACGGGTGGCACGGGCACTTACGCGGACGTGTCGGGCACGGTGAACGGCACCCGGGCGTACGCGGGCGAGGCCGTAACGATCGTGTATACGAGGTTCCTGCCACCCCCGCCGCCCATCACCGTGCCCACGCTCCCACCGATCAGGGTGCCCACGCTCCCCACGGTCACCGTGGCTTCGTGAGCCTGCCGCTTGTGTCGCCGCGGGCGCACGGTCGGGATGCCCCATCGGCTGCGCGTGCACCGTTGTGACCCGTTCGCCATTCAGTCGCGTCGTCACGTAAGACTCCTCGCGACGAGGGTGCACGTCTCTCAGTCGGTCGCGGAGCCACACATCGAAATACGGCTGACCGAGCCCGTCAGGACGCGTTCCGGATCGATATGACGAGGTTGGTCCCGTCCCGGGCGTACAACGGCATGAGGCAAGCTTGCAGCGAGTGATAGAGATCGGGTTTGCCGTACCACACGCTCGAGTGAGGCGTGCCTAGAGCGTCGACCTCGTGATACCAGCTTCCGCGGGCTCCGTCGACCAAACGGAGTTGTATGAAGTCCCAAACCTGGCGGTACTTCGCCTCATAGTGCTCTGGTCCGAAGTGGTGACCGAGAAGGGTGAGAGCACCGACAGCTTCGGCGTGGGACCACCAGTAGCGATCACGATTCCTCGGCGTGCCGTCGGCGTCCACGCTGAAGATCATGCCGGGCTCACCGTCACGCTCCCACGCGTCGGCAAAAGCTCTATCGGCCAGATCTGCTGCGGCATCGGGCATCCAGCTCGTCGCCTCGGGCTGAAGGCAGTGAAGCTGAAGGAGAAGGCGGGCCCACTCCCAGGAGTGGCCGGGGACGGTCCCGTACGGACGGTACATGTGGTCCGGGTCCTTCAGGTTGTATTCGCTGTCGACGTCCCACTGCTCGTCAAAGTGTTCGTGAATCCTCCACGACCGGCTCCTGGCCACCTTGTTGACGATGTAATCGGCGATTCTCGTCGCCTTGTCGGCGAGGGAGAGGTCGCCGGTCACCGCTGCAGCGGTCGAGAGGGCTTCGACCAGGTGCATGTTGCTGTTCTGCCCCCGATACGGGTCGAGCACCGACCAGTCCGCGGTGAACTCGTCGACATGGAGACCGTGCTGCTCCGACCAGAACCGCTCGTGCAAGACGGTGGCGGCATCGGCCATGAGCTCGGCTGCTCCTGGGCGTCCGGCCGCAGTGGCACTTGCGCCGGCCAGTAACGCGAAGGCGTGTCCGTAGGCCATCTTGTGATCGTCGCGCGGGGCGCCGTCCTGCCACTCCCACACGTAGCCGCCGTGAACGTCGTCATGGATCTGGTCTCTGAGAAACCGTATGCCGTGGTCCGCGATCGCGCTCGCGCCCGGACGGCCGAGCAAGCATCCAAGCGAAAAACAGAAGACCATGCGACACGTCCCGACCAGATCCCGGACTCTTACAGGAAGAGGTCGCCCGTCATCGCCTAGGGCGAAGTAGCCCCCGTCCGGGTCGACACAGGCCTGCTCGTAAAACCGAAAGAGCCGGTCAGCTTGATCCTCGAGCCAGCGAAGGTGTGATCTCCTCTCCGACCACAGCGGGGTCAGCGGAGTCACTCCTGTGTCGCCTAGAGGCATGGATTGCTTCTCAGTCGTCATGGCGTCACCAGTTCCTTGATTACGCGATGTCGACCATTCTCTGCCCGTTGGAAGTCCTCCGGCTAGAGCTTCAAGGAACCCGTGACCGGACACAGGGCTCCGTTTCGCGCAACAGTCCTGACTCAGCGCGCAAGCCGGGAACAGTCGACGGCTACTTCGGAAAGGTCAAGGCCACTGACCTTGTCGTAGGCGGCGAGAGCTTCCTCGACGACGACGGCAAAGACTCCAGCTGTTTCCCATTCGTCTCGCCGCGCCCTCAGGGTCGTGTCCGAGGTCGCTTTCCCGATGAGCTGTTCGGCGTCCACCCACGAGCACGCTGTCACAAGACGGATGAGCATCGCCTGGAAGCAGACCCGGTCTGAAGCCCGCGGTCGGTGACATCGTGGGGTGGGTCTCGACATGCCCGTGAAGCAGCGGCTCGACCGCAGCTCAGACGGTATCTACTACTTCAGCTTCAGGCGCGCGCATGGTGTAAGGGACCTCCACTTGGTCGTCGGGTTTGGGCTGCACCGGCACGACAGCCGGGCCAACACGACGACCGGTGGATGGTCTCTGTCAGCGCCTATCCGCGCGACCTCTTAATCTGGGCTGCGGTGGGGAGTTCGGGGGGCTTGAACTACAAGTCCGCTGCTGGCCGGTGGGTCATCGCGGCGACGGTGCTTGGATCAGGTATGGCAGCCATCGATGCCACCGTCGTCGGTATCGCCCTACCCACTATCGGAAGGCATTTCGGCGCGACACTTGGCACTCTGCAGTGGGTCGTGACTGGCTACACGCTCACGTTGGCTGCATTGCTGCTGCTTGGGGGCTCCCTCGGCGACTTGTACGGACGTAAGAGGGTGTTCTGCGTCGGCGTCATCTGGTTTGGGCTTTCCTCGATCGTGTGTGGGCTCGCGCCCGATTCCACGGCGCTTGTCGTCGCTCGCGTGGTCCAAGGTGTCGGAGGAGCATTGCTCACCCCAGGAAGCCTCGCCATCTTGCAGGCGTCGTTCTCACCGACCGACCGTGGCGCTGCGATCGGCGCTTGGTCTGGTCTCGGCGGTCTCGCTTCGGCAGCAGGGCCTCTGCTGGGCGGCTATCTCATCGCGGCCGCCTCGTGGCGTTGGATCTTCTACATCAATGTCCCCTTGGGGGTACTTGTTCTCCTGCTCACGATGCGCCATGTCCCCGAGTCACGCGATCTGCAGGCGAGCAGAAAGGTTGACGTAAAGGGTGCGGCGACGGGCATGCTGGCGTTGGCCGGGTTGACCTACGCACTCATCGAAGGACCGGAGCATGGCTTCGCGTCCCTGGCGGTGTTGGCAGCCTTGGCAGCAGGTCTTGTCGGGGGAATCGTGTTCATGCTGCTCGAGCGCGCCTCTGCTGCGCCGATGCTCCCTCTTGCACTTTTCGGGAACCGCCAATTCTCCGTGACCAACGGTGTGACCTTGATCATCTATGCGGCACTCGGAGGCGCGCTGTTCCTCCTGCCGGTCGAGTTGCAGGTGGTCAATCACTACACAGCCCTCGAGGCGGGCGCAGCTCTGATTCCTTTGACCGTTGTGATGCTGCTCCTCTCGGCACGATCCGGTCGGCTTGCCGCGAAGATCGGCCCTCGACTGCAGATGGCCGTGGGACCGGTCGTGGTTGGTGCCGGAATGGCTCTCCTGATGCGCAGCACAGGCGCGCGTTCGTACGCTGTCGGCGTGCTGCCGGCCGTGCTGGTGTTCGCCCTCGGCCTGGCGATCACGGTCGCGCCGTTGACAACCACGGCCCTAGGAGCAGCCTCGGCTGAGCGCGCCGGAATCGCCTCGGCGGTGAACAACTACGTGGCACGAGTGGGGAGCCTGCTCGCCGTGGCCGTGCTGCCGGCGTTGGCGGGGGTCTCAGGCCGCAGCTACATGCACGCCGCGACGTTCTCGGTCGGCTTCCGCAAGGCGATGATCATCTCCGCTTCCCTGTGCGCAATGGGCGGTGCCATAGCCGCAATCGGCATTCGCAACACAACAGATGTCAGGACGCAGCAGCCTGACAATGCCCGCACCGGGCCTGTCAACTGCGCGCTCGACGCGCCACCGGTTGGCACCGAACTGTTACCGCAGCAGCTCGACCGAGAGCCGTCGAGCGGGCCGATCTAACCCTAAAGGGCCCGCGACAGCCGGCACGCACACCTTCATGTCGGGACCACGATCCACAAACGGCGACGCCAACTCCCCGGCAAGCGAGGGGTCACCCTCAAAGGTCTGGTCCGCTCCCGCCCGAGGATCCTTTGAGCGGACTACGGAATCGAGCCCGCCATCACCCAGCCGGAGTTAGCCGGTTCGCGCCAACGGGCGTCACTCCGAAGGTGATCCGGTAATTGCAGTCCCCGTAGCAGGTGAACACACCCGTCGCGTCGTCGTAAGCGTAGGAGTAGGCGAATGGCTCGGCCCTCTTGAACACCGCTGCGTAATCGACAGGCCATCGCTTGGGGTCGCAAGCTGACGGGCTCGACCATTTTCCCCGGCAACAGTGCTGGTCGGTACCGAATCGTGCGCAGGCCGAGATACAGCCGACGACGGCTCCGCCTGCCCGGACCTGGAGTACGGGAGACAGATCACCGTCTTGGTGCAGCCTGCCGCCGAACAGCCGTCCGCGCTGATCGCGTCCTTGCCCCGCCCTCCGAACCGATTGATGTACATGGGCAGGTTCGAGCCATCGACCATGCTCACGTCGTAGAAGTCAAGGTTGTCCCAGGCGTCCAGGTCGTATTCGGCCAGGGTCACCGGGATGGCGCCAAAACCGTTGCACTGGAGACGACCGCTGCAGTCACCCGTCTGGCAATCTCCCTGCCCTGCGGCATCGAAATGACAGCCGGTACGGCCCCAAAACCGGGCATTCCAGTGGTTGGGAACGGTGATGGTCACGTGCTCGCCGACCGGAAGCTTCCAGCCCGTCACGGCTAACCGGGCGGGCGGGTTCCCGGGTGACGCGGCGACCCAGATGGTCTCGTCCATGTGGTTGACGAACGTGACCTGACGTGGGCCCTCGTGCACAGTTGCCGTTCCGGCGGCGCCCGTCGACCACTGCATTACGGGAGCGACGAAGGTGCTTGGCACCGTCAGCAAAACCGAGAACATCAGTAGTACCGGCGAACCAGAACGTAACCACCGCGCCGGTGAGCGCCGTCTCGGCATCGCTGGAAGACCGTAGCTCGCGCGTTCGGAAGGGCTCATGATCTCGTTCCGGGGGTCGTGCATTTGGGACAACCTCAGGGCGGAGGTCTCGGGCAAGAGCTTAGAGGCCTACTCTCAAGCCGCGTTTCCTCGACGCCTTCAGCTGTCCTCCAGCGTCCTCGGTTCTCTGCGCCCGTCACCTGGGCACGACCGGGTCGCGCAGGTCGCCTTGGTCTCCCCGCCGCACGGGCAGAGCGCCCGTCGCCTCGGCTGATCAGGCTCGCGCGAAGGCCAGTCCGGCGGCCGTCGCTCGAGGGCCAGAGGTATACAGCCCGGTGCTCGGGCCCGAACTCGCTGCCGGCAGCGCAAACCAGGCGTAACGCTTCACAAAGGCGAGGTTGTCGAGCATCCGCACTGAGGCGGTGACGAACGCTGCCTGCTCGGCTCCGGTCGGGTAGACAGGGCCCGCGGCGCCAAAGTCGATGAGGGCGTACTCGGTGAGCCAAACCGGCGGGTCGTAACGGTGATGCACGCTGTCCAGGTACGACTTCAGCTGGGTAACGGCAGCATCGGTTTGGAAGTCGGCACCGTACCAATGGATGGCGATGAAGTTGACTCGATAATGGCGCTGTGCGACGCCCTTCATGAACCGATCCAGCCAGCCGCCGGGAGTTGCGGCTCCGGTGGCCACGGCGGGACTGGCGAGTTGCAGCTTTGTCGCCATCAGCCTCGGCCAGATCGACAACGCATCACCGACTGTCATGTTTGCTTGAGTGTTGATGTCGGGCTCGTTGAATGTGAGCAGTATTGGTCCAGACTGTTCGGCTTGCACCAACGCGACCGGGGTAACGTTCGCAGCAGTTCGCACTATCGGCACGAACTGAGCTCCTCTTGGGGTAGTGATGCCGACGTGCGACGTCGACCACGTGAGGTACCAGGTAGCTCCCGACTCCCTAAGGGCGGTGCTCACACCCCGGAAAGTCCACACGCACACACCTTTCTTCGATTCGTCGATGGTAACCGGACGCGCCGTGCGCACTCCCCCGCCAGGCTTCACGCTGACGACCGACCAGTTCACCCCCGGATGTACTCGTACGACCAACAGTGGCAGCAAGCAGGCGGCAAGCACCGTCAGTCGAGTTGCGCGCCAGCCGGGGCGGATGGTCAGTTGCTCGTGTCTGGCAATGAGAGGGTCCCGCCAGGTGCTCGACGGCTGGGTCGGGTCATACGATTCCGAGACTAACAGGGCTCCGCGTCCACAGGTGAACGACAATGAAGGAACCATGACCGGGCAGACATTGGTGAGACAGCCGAGTCCCATGCTCGCTGAAGGACTCCTCACGTTTCGCAAACGCGAGCCAGTCGACGTGGGACTGGCCGTCCGGCAATGGGAGGACTACGTGGAGGCGTTTCACACTGCCGGATGGAAGACTATTGAGGTAGACCCCGTCGATGGCTGCCCCGATGGAGTGTTCATCGAGGACACGATGGTCGTCTACCGCAATGTTGCTGTGATCTCCCGTCCGGCACACACATCTCGACGGCGAGAGCTCGACGCTGCCGAGGCAGCGATTGCCTCACTCGGCTACTCCATCAAACGGATCCATGCGCCCGGGACGCTCGAGGGCGGGGACGTCCTCAAGGTCGGTCGCACGATCTATGTTGGTCGTGGCAGTCGCACGAACGCCGAAGCCGTCCGCCAATTGCGATCCTTTCTCGAGCCACTCGGGGCTCATGTCGTCGCGGTGCCGATCACCAAGGTGCTCCACTTGAAGTCCGGCGTAACGGCTCTGCCCGATGGCACGATCGTCGGGTACACCCCGTTGGTCGACGACCCCGGCCGCTTCCCGCACTACATGGGCATGCCCGAAGAGTCGGGCGCCCACGTGGTTGACCTGGGTGGAGGACTGGTACTGACTGCTGCCGATTGCCCGAGAAGCGTCGAGATCATCGAAGATCTCGGCTACGAAGTGATACCTGTCGACGTGAGCGAATTCCAAAAGCTCGAAGGATGCGTCACATGCCTGTCGGTGCAGCTGCGAGGTTCGACGGACTGAACGAGCACGGCATCGCGCCAAGACCGGGGTGGCGCCGGTCGTGAGCCCAGGTCACGGGATGGCTCCTCGGACCTGATGGATGACAGCCCTCACCTCCACGTCCCGCCCTTGTCCGATCAGGATGCTCTGAACCAACTCGCAAGAAAACAGCCCGTGTTCAACGACCCCCGGGCTGGCACCGAAACGAGCGGCCAGCGCCGCAGGATCTCCGACCTCACCTCTGAAATCCGCGATGACTCCGCCATCGGGACTGCTGGACCAGTCGCGCAATGTGGTCGGCGCCAATCGCCGCAAAGTGGAGGCCAGTCCGAAGGAGAGCAACTCCAACGGGATTGGCGAGTGAAGGCGCTCGACTAGCTTGGTCGAATCGGCAATGACGATGAATCGCTCGGCTGTCACCGCCACAAGCTTCTCGCGGGTGTGGGCGCCTCCTCCACCCTTCACCAACCACCCGTCGGGAGCAATCTGGTCCGCACCGTCGATGGCAATGTCCAAGTGGTCGATCCCGGCGAACGCCTCTACATGAAGCCCCAGCGAACGGGCCACCTCGTCGGTCTGCTGGGATGTAGTCACGCACCGCAGTGATAGATTCCGCCGAGCAAGCGCTGGCAGGAGATAGGCGACAGTCGATCCCGTGCCAAGCCCGACAGTCATGCTGTCTTCAACAAGCTCGGCCGCCGCCTCGGCAGCGAGCCTCTTTTCAACTTCGACTTCCCGCGTCATACGGGCGTCCCCTTCTCCGGCAGCCGAACTGCACTTTCACCGCGGCCTACATAGCGTAACCATCTCCTGTCGACCAACTGCTGAGCGCAGACAGCTATGTGCGTGTTGAATCGAGTTTGCCAGAGGGCATTGTCCAGGCCGTGCATCCAGGCGGACCAGACTTCCATCGCCGCAGGAGCCCCACAACACAATATAGCCGGCCCGCTATTTGAACCAATCTCCGTAGTGCCTGTTTCACGGCAGTCCGAACCTTGTAGCGCACTTCCCGAATCAAAATGATAGGAGCTGCTTGCTGTAAGCCCAGTAAGCAGAACCACAAGGAACCTATGCATTTCCTGAGGCACCCGCCATTCGCCAATCCAGGATCTCCACGGAGATTGCCAGTGGTGTTATCGAGCACTCCAAGGATCAAGAGATAGTCCGTTTGAAGGGCCGTCCACGCATTCAACCGAACTAGAACTCGACCCGAAGCTGGAGCCGTAAACAACAACCAAGTTGGTGCCGTCCACGGGCGCGAAACTCTCCGACAAACAGCAGCATACGCAATAGCCCCCACTTACCTGTGCAACGCCCAGCAGCCCGGGGGGCCACCCCAAGATCCATGAGTGCCGTTCGCGCTTACCATGGTCCTGCTGCTCCCGCGCCGTTCGCGCCGCCCGTGCGGGGACCCTCAGCCCCCATTCTGAAAAGGTTCCCAGAAACATTCGGCTGGAAACTCGATGTCCGCCAGGTCATTGGCTGTCCACGGAATCGTCCCTGGCGTGGCCGTGAAACACAGTGATCTACTGGCGAACCCAGCGTTGCACGGTCCAAAGAAGCCGCCGTCCTCGGCTGCTCCGGAGCACCGCGGACACGTCCAGACGGGTTGGGGTCCGTCTGGACGTGACGGCCTCCCACAGCGCAAGTCGCTCGCGTCCAGACCGATGCGGAGGAGCGTGTCGGCCGCCGGATCCGCTCTCGTGAGGCATCCTGGTTCCATGAGCGTACGAATCACTGACTCGATCGAAGGCGTGGACTGGGCGCAGGCCAAGGCGGATCTGGCGGCTGACGACTTCGACAACGGCCGGTCACCTGAAGCACTGCGGCGTTCGTTTGAGTGTTCTCAGCATGTGGCCGTGGCAAGAGACGGGCAGAGGGTCGTCGGCATGGCGCGCCTTCTCTCCGATGGCGTCTGCAACGCCTACATGGTGGACGTATGGACGTTGTCCTCGTATAGGCGGCGCGGCATCGCCTCTTCGATGGTGCGGATGTTGACGGGCCGTGTTCCTGGCCAGCACGTCGGTCTCCAGACGGACGGTGCTGAGCAGTTCTACACGTCGCTCGGCTTCCGACCCCAACCTTCATTCATGTCCCTGGTTGTTGGTGAGTGGCTGAACAACGAGGCCAACAGATCGGGGGCAACCTGAAGATGTCCGGAGCTCGGCACGTGGGGTTGGTAAGACACGCCTGCGGACGGGCTGCTCACAGATCCAGCCAGCCCGATCGCAGGTGCCAGTGACCTCCGTTCTTCAAGTGCGCGACGGCGGCTCGCTCCAACCTCGTCCGCTGCGACAGGTCGTCGAGATGGTCCAGCGCGTCGGGCACCCGGAAGACGAACTCGAGAACGGTCTTGTCATCCTCGACCCATCCCGGCACGAGTTGGAAACGGCGCTGGAACCCGATGATATTCGAGTCTGGCGGCAGCCAATCGGCCAGCTGATCGTCAAGCAACCACGACCAGCATGTTGCCAACCGTCGTCTCTGGTCTGTCAACGGGAACTGCTCTGAGAAAAAACCCCTCGCCATTTCGAGAGAGTCGTCACACGCGGCGGGCGTCATCGGACCGGACTCAGGAATGTGGACTCCCACACAAAAGTCTCCCTGTCGGAATCCCACGCCCCGCCGGAGCGCCTCCTCGGGCGGATACCACCACGGACTGTCGTCCCCGATGCCGAGATGGAACCAGTTGAACTGCAAACGCCCTAGGTCAAACGCCTCGGCCCGCAGGCACATGGTGATCCACCACGCGGCGTCCACACCCGTAGCGCGGTACATCCGCCGATGTATCCGCATGTGCCTACCTAAATCGGCCATAGAGGCCCAAGAGATCTCCTCGGCAATTCCTCTCGAACGGTGCCATGCCATGGTGCGCGGCATCGTCGCCAGGAACACATGCGCCATGAAGCACCGACACTGCAACGGGTATGCCCGCTCGGAGCCCTCCCACATTGGCCAGCCGAAATGCGGCTCATCGGGGTTGCCCATCACCTGGAACAGCCGGTGACACGCGCGCTCCAACAGCCACCACCACTCGGGTGACCCGGCCGGCGACGGCAGAGTGGCGACAACATCAGCCGCATCCTGCTCGTCCACGCCCAGATGGCGGAGCAGGTCTTCGACCTCATCTGGAGGTGGTAAGACCACTTCGAAGGGCGGCTTGCCCAACGCACTGAGGCTCTCAGCCCAACTCGCCGCCCCTTCGCCGAATCCGAGCGCTTTCGCAACGGCAGCCCCAACGCCAAAGGTCATTGCCGCGGCCACACCCGTGACTGCCCAAGCGTGGGTCCCTCTAGGGGGCGGTAGTTGACGCCGATGCCGTCGAATCGCACCAGATGCTGGCGCAAGCGATTTTCGAACTCCTGGAACGAGCGCGTGTTTCTCCGGTCGCGAGCGGCAGCCCCCCGCCACAGGGTCTCGGAGAAGGCACACACGCGCGGGAAGTACAGGTACTCGGCGTGCTCTGCGTTCGGCACGTACTCGGTCCATAGCTGGCACTGGGCGCCAAGGACGTGGTGACGCTGCGCTTCTGGGATTGCCTCCGGCACAGGGTCGTAGGACCAGACACGCTCGACGCTCGTTGCTCCGCGGATCGCGAGCGGCTCGCGGGGATCTTCGGCGTACGCCCAATCGAAGTAGAGCCATTGCTCCGGAGCCATCACGACGTCGTGACCGGCACGCGCCGCCTTGATGCCGCCCTCCTCCCCTCGCCATGACATGACAACGGCCCCGTGCGGTGCGCCCTCCTCCAGGATCTCCTCCCAACCGACGAGCGTGCGTCCCCGCGCGGAGAGGTGCTGAGCGATCCAGGCGGTGAACCAAGCCTGCAGCTGTCGCTCTGTCCGGAAGCCCTCCATTCGCATCAGGGCCTGTGCGCTCTCGGAGGACTCCCACTCCGTAGTCGGGCACTCGTCTCCGCCGATGTGGACGTAACCGAAGGGGAAGATATCGATCACCTCGTCAAGCACGTCGGTACAAAACTTGATCGTCGAAGGCTTGAGGTTGAGCACGTGCGAAGAGATACCCCAGGTCGTGAGAACCTCCCTTGGTTCGAGCGAGTTGCCAAGCTCGGGGTACGCCGCGATCGCCGCCACCATGTGACCAGGCATCTCGATCTCGGGAAGCACTTGGACAAACCGCTGAGAGGCGTAAGCGACGATCTCCCGCAGGTCGGCGGTCGAGAAGAAGCCGCCGTGCGGTGTGCCGTCGTAGCGCTGCTCCAGGTAGTGCCCGGCAGCCGACTCCCGCCTCCATGCCCCCACCTCGACAAGGCGTGGGTAAGTCTCGACTGGTATCCGCCAACCCTGGTCATCGGTCAGGTGGAGGTGGAGAACGTTGCACTTGTGCATGGAGATCAGGTCGATGAGCTTGAGCACGAAGCCCTTGGGCATGAAATGCCGGGCGACGTCGAGGTGCACGCCTCGCCAGGCGAAGGCGGGCTCGTCGACGACCTCCATACTTGTCAGCTCAACCGGTGATGCGGGCTCAGTGGCAGCGGCTCTCCACCACGAGTCGGGAAGTGACTGGCGCAGCGTCTGCAGCCCGTAGAACACACCAGCGGGCCCGCCCCCGGTCACGGTGACTTCGTCGCCGGTGACGACTAGGCGATAGCCTTCCGGCGCAACGCGTCTCTCTTCTCCAGTGTCGTCCTGCTCGAGCAGGAGGCGGATGACGTTGCCAGACGCCTCCGAGGGCCGCGCGTTCGTTATCTCGACTCGCCATGAGGTCGCTCGCTCGACGACTTGGCGGAACCAGCGAGCAATACCTGTCAGCTCGTCCGGTGCCTCTATCCTGAGGCCGTCGTGCAAGAAACCACTCCCACCGATCACCTTGAGCACGGTTGGGGCCGGGATCAGAGCGGGTCCGCTAACGGGGGACAATCGTCGCCTCCTCTTGGGTGTTCGTTCGTTCTCTGGGAGACAGCGGCACCGAGCAGGTGATGCCCGATTCCGAAACCGGAGGAGTCATGCAGGAGACGTTCCCCGGACATGGTGCTCAGAAACCGCTGATGTAGCCGGGCTGGCCGACGCGTCGAGCTTGCTGGCGTTGAAGTAGGCAGGCGGTACTGCCTGCTGATCGGACCGGGCGACGTGGCAGGCTGTCAGGTGCGTTACGCCGACCGTGCGCAGCTGAGGGGTGACCGTCTCGCACTCTGCGATCGCATATGGGCAGCGCGGCTGGAAGCGGCAACCCTCTTTCGGGTCGACGACTTTCGGGGGTTCGCTCGCGTCAGACGGGCCAGAGGCAGTGAGGGGTGTTTTCGGGTCGGGCACTGCGGAGACCAGAAGCTGGGTGTACGGGTGCTTCGGATGCTGGAGAACATCCTCGGTCGGGCCTTCCTCGACGATGGAGCCTGCGTACATGACCACCACGCGGTCGGTTATGTACCGGGCGCTCGCGACGTCGTGGGTGATGTAGAGGAAGGACACGTCCTCGCGTTCGCGCAGCTCGGTCATGACGTTGAGCAATCCGATGCGGATCGATACATCAAGCATGGAGACGGGCTCGTCTGCAAGGATCAGCTTGGGCCGATACGCAAGCGCCTGCGCGAAACCCACTCGCTGCCTCTGCCCGCCGCTCATCTCGTAGGGGAACTTCCGCAACATGACGCCCGGAGGCACCAGTCCGACGGCGTTCATCGTCCTCTCGGCCTCCGCGAAGCGCTGGCGGCGATCGAGATCCGGCCTGTGCAGCTTCATTCCCCGCATCAGCCCGTGCGAGACCCTGAACGCCGGGTTCATCGAGCTGTAGGGGTCCTGGAAGACCATCGGGACGTTGCCCCGATAGTCAAGCTTGTCGCGGCGCGACCGGAGGCGACTCAGCGGTCGGCCCTCGAAGTAGATCTCACCGGCCGTCGGTTTGTACACCATCGCGAGAAGGCGTGCGATGGTGCTCTTCCCACTTCCACTCTCGCCCACGAGCGCGACGATCTCCCGACGGCCGATCTCCAAGTTGACGTCATCGACGGCATGCAACGTGCGCTTGCCGAAAAGGCCCCCGAGGCGGAAATGACGCGTCAGCCCCTCGGTGCGCAGCAGAGGGTCGCTCACTGGTCGTTCGTCCTCTCTGGATTCGCGACTCCGAGGTCCGAGAGGCTTGGACCCGCCCCCGGCCGATCCTGCGGGGAAGGGAAAATGGCCGCCCCGAGTTCAGGCCTTCCGGCCTTGTACAGCAGGCAACGTACGAGATCCCCGTTCTTGTCGAACAAAGGCGGGTCAATCGTCAGGCATGGCGCGGTCACTTTCGCGCAGCGGGGAGCGAAACGACAACCCGGTGGTGGCTGAGCGAGGTCGGGAGGTTGGCCCGGGATCCCTTGCAGATGCATCTTGGGTCCCCTGATCGAGGGGAAAGCCTCGAGGAGACCTTGGGTGTAGGGGTGCAACGGGAAGTCGAAGAGCTGGCGGGTGCCGCCGAGCTCGGCGACTTGGCCGGCGTACATGACCGCCAAACGGTCCGAGAAGTTGCTGACGAGCGACATGTCATGGGTAACGAAAATCACTGCGAAGCCGAGCCTTTGTTGCAACTCCTTGATCTGGACCATGAGGGACCGCTGGGCAACGACGTCGAGGGCGGAGGTTGGTTCGTCCATGATGACCAGGTCTGGCGTGAAGAGCAGAGCCATGGCGATCATGGCCCGTTGGCGCATGCCACCCGAGAGCTGATGCGGGTGGCTGTCGAGGTGGACGGGGTCGATCGAGACGAGGCGTAGCACCTCCGCGGACCGCTCCCTTATCTCAAGATCGGACATCTCCGAGTGCGCCCTGCAGACATCGCGCATCTGGGCGGCAACTGTCATCACCGGATTGAGGGCGTTCATCGCGCTCTGCATAACGACCGAGTAGTCACGCCAACGAATGTGACGGAGCTGCTTGTCAGATAGACCCGCGATCTCACTGCCACGGAACTTGACGCTCCCGCCTACGATCCTCGCAGGGGGGCTGAGCAACTGAGCGATCCCGAAAAGGAGCGTCGACTTCCCGCACCCGGACTCCCCGACGACGCCGAGGAACTCTCCGCGAGCGAGATCCAGATCAACACGGTCGACTGCCATCACGAGACCTGCGTCGGTGACATAGGCGACCGACAGGTCGCGCACCTCGAGGATCGCGTCGTCGGTGCGGGTGCCGGGTAGCCTTTGCACGCGCTCGACGAAGCGGCCAGGCCCTCCGAGAGCACCCGTGCGGGCGGCACCGTCCGTGATGCCGCTCCGCCGTCGGAGCTTCATCACGCCTCCCGCCCGAGCCGGCTGGCACGCGGGACATTGCGCAACCTTGCCGCTGTGTCCAAACCGTCCAGGTCTGCCTTCATCATCTTGCGCACCGGCCGGAGCGCCGGGTTGGAGATCTCGTCGAACGCGTAGTTGAGGAGCGCGAATGAGGCTCCGAGCAGCGCCACGCAGACGCCGGGCATTATTGCCCACAGCGGCATCCCGGCACCGAGTGCTTCGTTGTTCTCGGCCCAGTAGAGCATTGTGCCCCAACTCTGGGCATTCGGGTCTCCAAGGCCTATGAACTGGAGACCTGCCGCTGTAAGCACAGCGTAAAGGGCTGCGCCGAGGAAGCTCGCCACGATCAGCGAGGTCATCGTCGGCAGGACCTCGACGACGATGATGTAGAGGGACCGCTCGCCGCGCACCCGCGCGGACTCGAGGAAATCACGGTCCCGCAGCGAGAGCACCTGCGAGCGCAGCTGGCGAGCCCCGTATGACCAGCCGAGCAAGCCCAACACGATGATGATGGTGAGCAGGCCGGCGCTGCGAACGTAGGCGGCGATGAGGATGATCAGGGGGAAGGTGGGAATAACGAGCAGCACGTCGGTGAACAGTGAGAGAACGCCGTCTGCGAACCCACGCAAGTACGCCGCGGATACACCGACGATGACCGAGATGAACGTCGACAACCCACCGACGGCGAACGCGATGATGAGCGACTCGCGGGTACCGTAAACGAGCTGGGAGAAGATGTCCTGGCCTAACGCCGTTGTCCCGAACCAGTGGGCAGCCGAGGGCGGGAGCGCTGGCGCGAAATTGGTAGACGCATAGCTGTAGGGAGCAATCTGCCCGGGGAAGATCGCCAACACGAGAAAAAACAACAGCAGGAGCGCCCCGGCCGTTGCCTTGCGGTTGTGCCGCACGGCGCGCCACAGGTTCGCTCCCGGCGGCCTCCGGCGCCGGGACGCACTCGGCTCCACGGCCTGATGACGGAAGATCGTTTGAACTGCCACGCTCAGTCCGCTCGCTCAGGCCAGGTCTCGGGTACGGGCGTCGAGCAGCGCCGTCGCGATGTCGGCTAAGAGCACGGCTGTCAGCACCGCAAGTGTTATGAGGAGGAACAGCGCCTGCATGAGCGGGTAGTCCTCGTTGGACACTGCGTCAAGCAACATCCAGCCCACTCCGGGGTAGTTGAACACGAACTCGACGAGGATCGCGCCGCTCACGACAAAACCGAGCGACATGGCGAACCCCGTCAGGTTCGGCAGGATGGCGTTGCGGCCGGCATAGCCCCACATGACCGTCCACGGCTTTAGACCCTTGGCCCGCGCCATCCGCACGTAGTCCTCTCCGAGGACGCTGATGACGTTGTTCCTCATCGTGAGGATCCAGCCGCCGATGGACGTGACGAGGATCGTGGTGGCCGGAAGGATCGAATGCACGAGCACGTCGCTGATGAAACTCCATTGCCATCCGGGGGTCGACTGGTAGGCATAACCGCCGAATTCGGGCAACCAGTTGAGCTTGATCCCGAAGAGCCAGACGCACAACAGTGCGATCCAGAAATACGGGAAGGCAGAGGTGATGACGAAGATGGGCGGCAGCATGCTGTCGAGCAGACCGCCCCGGCGCCAAGCGCTCACCAAGCCGATGAGAGTCCCGAGAATGAACGCCAGGATCGTCGTGACACCGACGAGGCCCAGGGTCCAAGGAATCGCCTGCAGCACCTCGTGACTCACCGACTCGGGAAAGAAGGTGTACGAGGTTCCGAAGCGACCGTGGATGATGTTGTCGAGGTAGGTGAAGTACTCCGAGACGATGTTCACATGTGCCTTGACGCCGAACAACAGCTCCAGGGCCTTCAATGCCTGCCCATTTATGTGGCCCTTGTACCTTGCGATCATCGCAAGCGCCGGGTTGCCCGGCATGAGGCGCGGGATGACGAAGTTCACCGTCACAGCGGCCCACATCGTGAAGAGGAAGAAGCCTGTCCTCCTCAAGATGAACCTCATGCTCCACGCCTCATTACCGGGTTCCTTCCGACAACAGGCCCAACCGATGAAACAGAACTAGCTCTTCGGGTACAAGTGCAGCAGCATCACACCGATGTCCGGAATGTTGTAAGCCGCCGGCTGAGCGAATGGGTCTGCCGGCGTCGCCCAGCCACCGATGGTGGCGGTGTCGTACTGGTACCAGTCGACCTCTTCGGTCATCGGGATCACGGGCACGTCACTGAGCATGACCTGTTCGAGCTGGTCGACGATCGACTTCTGCGTCATGGGATTCGTCGTCGCTCCGTACTGCTCGATCAGGGCGTCGGTCTTCGGGTTGCTGTAGCGCTCCCAGTTTGTCGCCGCCGCGGTGCCTATCGGTGCCGAGTTCTTCGAGTAGAGCAGCTGACGCAACTCGTAGTAGGGAGAGGGCCCGCCCGTCTCGGAGTTGTACGCCAGTTGGTACTTGCCCGTGTAGAGGTTGGCGAAGAAGACGTTCGCCGCCAGGTTGTCCGGAGTGATCGAGATGCCGACCGCGCTGAGTTCAGTCTCTATCACTGACACGGATGCTACCCAGTCGGAGTACCCGCCGATATTGTCGATCGTGAAGGACAACGGCCCCTTCGGAGTCTGGAAGACGCCGTTCTTCTCCTTGTAGCCGGCCTTCTTGAGGATGCTGATCGCCTTGGCCGGATCGTAGGTGTAGCCGTCATATGTCTTGGACGCGCTCGAGTCGTACCAGTTGGTGAACGTCGGCTCGACGATATCGGTCTGGTTCGAAGCCGGCTCGTAGCCGTACTCACCTAGCTCAGACACCTTCGGGCGGTCGACTGCGTAGGCCATCGCCTCGCGGACCGGCAGCTGAGAAAGCACGGGGTTGGTCAGGTTGATGAAGATCGACACGTTGGCGACCGGTGGGAACCAGATGTGGTAGTTCTTGCTCTTCGAGAGGTAGTAGTTCTGGATGCTCGGGATGAACTGGCTTCCCCATTGGGCACCCCCGGTCGCGAGCAGTTCGTTGGCAGGCTCGTTCGAAGTGAACGACGGGTAGTACACCTCGTCTATCTTGGGCAGACCCGGCTGCCAGTAATGGGCGTTCTTGAGGTACTCGATGTCCTCGGGCGAGCACTTGGCCATCGTGTAGGGACCGGTCCCGACCGGGGTTGCGTCATTGTACACGACTGGGTTCTTGATACTGGCCCAGATGTGCTCGGGAACGATGGGCGTTTGGTCCGCGATGTAGTAGAAGTACGGCACCGCAGACGTGCTGAACGTGAACACGACCTTGTTGGAACCCACCTGAGAGACGCTCGAGAGCACAGACCAGACGGCGTTCAGATCGAGAGCCGGGTACTTCTTCAACAGCTTGAAGGTGAACACGACGTCTTTCGCGCTGAAAGGCTGCCCGTCGGACCACTTGACGCCGGAGCGGATCGCAAAGGTCAAGGTCTTGTTGCCGTTGCCCCACGCGTACGACGACGCCAGCCACGGGGTAGCGGCGCCGCTCTTCAATACGTTGACGAAGGTTAGTTCCTCGTAGATTGTTCCGAAGGAGAGCGAGTTCACCGTTGCGTTGAATGGGTTGAACCCGCAGGTCCACGTCGTGCCGCTCTCGTTGGAGATCGTCAGTGAGCTGGTGGCCGCGGCCTTTGCCGTGCTCTTGAAAGTGCTTGCACTGCTGCTAAAAGCAGTAGCGACGATAGCGAGCGCCGCCGCTGCAAACAGGGCGACGACACGACTGGGTCCGATATGTCTCATGGCTGTTCCTCCCGCGGCCTTGGGCCGCCACAATTTTCCTTCTCTTTCGGTCGCCTTGCGGTGCCTCTTGCCTGTTTCTCTCGAGGCGGCGTCATCTCGCCGCTCGATCTGCCGATGAGGGTTCCTCCAGTGCCACGTCGTACCTGGGCTGCCAGTGACTGCCGGCTCGGTCTCTTACGCGAGGCTGGACCTGTCCGCCGATAGTGAAGCCTCCGAACTGAGCGTCGCCTTCTCCTCTGGCAGACGCGAGTGCCAGATTGAGCGCTCCCACAAGGGGCGCGTCGAACGGATAGGCCCCTACGACCAGCTCAGGTGGGAAAGGCACTGTCGTCTCGAGGGCGTGTCGGATGGGCGCCTCAAGTCGCTCCCACGAACGCACCATCCCGCCCCCGACGGCGATGCGCGACGGGTCGAGCGCTATAGCCAGGTTCGCCAGGTGGAAGCACAGCTCCCGGACGAACTGCTCTATGACCTGCGTCAGCCTGGGATCGGTTGCCTCCGCGGCGAACACCTCGGCAGCGGTCATTGCATGGCCTGTCACGAGCGCGCCAGACGCCGACAGCCCCATCCCACTCACAACCTGTTCGAGCATGACGCGTTCGGACGTGTTGAAGTCGAGGTCGCTCGGCACTCGAAGGTTGTACCCGATCTCGCCGGCCGCGCCGTTGACGCCCGAAACCACCTTTCCTCCGCAAACGATCGCCACTGCCAACCCGGTCCCGAGGTTCACGTAGAGTGCAGGGTCTTGCCCCACCAGCGCTCCCGACCAGACTTCTGCCGCCGCCGCGGCTTTTACGTCGGTCACCACACGCACTGGGCTACCTTCGAACATCACAGCAAGCTCATGGCCGAGCGCCAGCTCCTCCCATCCAACGATGGCAGGGGCGAGGTCGACTCCGTAAGCAGCGGGAATGCCGAACGTGCAGGCACCGACCGCGGCGAGCTCACGCCCCTGCGCGACCTCGTCGAGCAGGGTGCGGGCGGCCTTCAGGCCGCGGTCGAGATTCCACCGTGCACCGAGTGAAGGAACGGTCCTGACCGTTGTCTGCGCTAGGCGCTCGCCGGAGAGATCCGCCACAGCAACAGCGATCTTCGAGCCTCCAAAGTCGACACCCAGCACAACAGGCGCGCTCACGTTCTCGGCTGCCCCTCTGTTCGGCTCCAACGGCGAAAACCTAAACTAATAGGAAAGTATCCTACTATTTCGCGCTTGGCAAGCATCTGGCAGCATCGATGTGCATGTGGCTAGCGTCAGTGAGTCGGACGGAGGAGCATTGATGCCGCGAGCCATAAGTCAGCGCGCTGCTCGCCCCCAGCTGATCCGGGCAATGAACGAACGGCTCCTGCTCGAACAGGTGCGCGACGACGGTCCTTTCTCGCGCGCTGAGCTGGCCCGGATTTCCGGGCTCTCCAAACCCACCGTGGCTCTTGCGCTTGCCAACCTCGAGCATGACGGCCTCGTGAGGGTCGCCGGTCAGCGAACCGGTGTGCGCGGCCCTGCTGCCGTGCTCTACGAGATTCGCCCGGAGGCCGGCTACGTGCTCGGGCTCGACATCGGTCGGGAGTTCGTCCGGGGCGCCCTAGCAGATCTCTCTGGCGCTGTTCGCGCTAAAGCCAGCCAGAAGGCTCACGCTACGACAACTCAGGGTCGACTGGCGGAGTTGGCGCTGCTGGGTGACGCTCTAACGGCATCGGCCGGCCTGACCCGCGCCAGAGTCACCCAGACCGTGATCGGGAGTCCCGGGGTCTACGACCCCCAACGAGGGGCCCTGAGCATGGCTCACAACCTTCCTGGGTGGGAAAAGCCGATCGTCTTGACTGAGCTACGACGGCTCTTCGGGCGCGCGACTGTTGTCGAGAACGATGTCGACGCCGCTGCTTTAGCCGAGAGGGACCACGGACACGGCCGCGGTGTGGAGACCTTCGCCTTCGTGTCGGTTGGGACCGGCGTCGGCATGGGACTTGTCATCGATGGCAAGTTGCACCGAGGAGTACATGGCGCCGCGGGCGAGATTTCGTACTTGCCCCTTTCCGACGGCGACGTCGACACCGCGGAGGCCAGGCGCCGGGGAACCTTCGAGGTGGCTGCGTCCGCTTCTGCGGTCGTCCGAGCGGCTAAACGGGCGGGCATGCGCGGAAGTCTCTCTGCCCGCCGCATCTTCGTCGACGCCTTCCAGGGTGACCCCGTGGCTCAATCGATCGTGCGCCAGGAGGCGGTGCTGATAGCCAAGGCACTCACGTCGATCATTGCCGTCGTCGATCCGGAGTTGATCGTTCTCGGCGGTGGTGTCGGCAGGGCGCCTGGCTTCGCAGCCGAAGTGGGCACGGCCCTCGGGATGCTCGCGCCCGTCGTGCCCGAGGTCCGCGTGAGCGCCCTGGGAGACGACGCCGTCGTCGACGGGTGTCTCGCAGCCGGCATGGAGCGCGCCTGGCGTCGCGTGCTGGAACGTTCCTGAACGAATTGCCCGCGCCCTGTGCGAGCCCGCCTCAATGTCGGAGCCCCTGGCGTAAAAGGCCAGACGGCTACGATGCCCAAAGCGATGGCTCATTTTTCTACGAGACTAGATGGGCGTGGCGTTGCCGCCGCTGTTCGATCTTGGCAGGTCCAATCGTCGGCCGCCGACCCAGTCGACGGGGCGACCGTTTCCCGGCCCGACTACCGACCGAGCGGCTGGTTCGACGCTCCGCCGCGGTCGACGGTCATGGCATCGCTCCTGCACAACGGTCTTTTCGGTGACGTCAGTTACTCGACCCGCCTGCGCGACGAGGTCGATCCGTCCATCTTCAAGGTGCCCTGGTGGTTCCGCACAACCTTCCGCTCGGCAGCCACACCGGGAACGCGCACGACGATCCGTTCCGACGGGATCATTGCCAAGGCCGATCTCTGGGTGAACGGCGCGCGTGTCGCCGGACACGACGCCATTGCTGGTGCATACTCGTCAAACTGTTTCGACGTCACTCACCTCGTTAGCAGAGGCGACAACGCCATTGCCTACCTCGTCTACCCAGGTAGCCCGATGACCGACCTGTCGATCGGCTGGGTGGACTGGAACCAGTGGCCGCCCGACAACAACATGGGTATTTGGCGCGATGTCATCATCCGTGAGGCAGGCTCGGTCTCCCTCTCGAATCCGCGGGTCACAGCGGAACTGTCCAAGGAGCTCGACACCGCACGGCTGGTGGTCACTTGTGATGCCACGAGCCCGTTGGGCGAGAGGCTCGCATTCGGCGTGGGTGCGACGATCTCGGGGCCAACCGGCACGATCGAGTTAGAAGCAGGTACCAGCGACAGCGACGTCATCGCACCGACGACACGGTTCCGATTCGAGACCAACCTCGTTGACCCTGCGATCTGGTGGCCTGCCGGTCTTGGCAATCAGCCGCTATACGACCTGGAGCTCGTCGCGAGTGTCGACGGCCGCCTCAGCGACCGCGTTGTGACGAGCTTCGGCATCCGTTCCGTGAGAAGCGAAATCGCGCCCGGAGGTGGGCGGTGGTTCGTGGTGAACGGTCAGAAGATCCCGATCCGCGGGGGCGGCTGGGCGCCGGACTTGTTTCTCCGATGCGACCCGCAGCGCATCGCCGACGAGCTCGCCTACACACTCGACGTCGGGCTCAACACGATCCGACTGGAGGGCAAGGGGGAGAACCCGGAGTTCTTCGAGATGGCGGACGAGGCCGGCGTCCTCGTGTTGGCCGGCTGGGAGTGTTGCGACAAGTGGGAAGCACACGCCGAAACGGGTGGCGCGCCTTGGGACGATCACGACTTCGACGTCGCCGCGCGATCGATGGAGGCCGAGGCGTACAGTCTCGGAAACCACCCGTGCGTGATTGGTTTCGTAATCGGGAGTGATTTCCCACCCGATCCGCGTGCCTGCCGAGGATATCTCGACGCCCTTGCCCGGGCGCGATGGGATCTACCTGTCATCTCCTCGGCGACCGTGCTCGGCTCTGACGAAGCCGGCCCATCCGGAATGAAGATGACCGGCCCTTATTCGTGGGTGCCGCCCGAGTACTGGTACCGGGGCGATCGCGAGCTGGGTGGAGCGATCGGCTTCAACTCCGAGACGAGCGCAGGCAACAATGTCCCGCGTCGCGCGAGTCTTGAGAAGATGTTGTCGCCACAAGAAATGGAGTACCTGTGGCGCCAGCCTTCGGCGAAGCAGTTCCACGCTGCACCACCGTCGGAGTTCGACAACCTCGAGATCCTTCATCGGGCACTCGCCGCCCGCTACGGCGACCCGAAGAGCCTGCGCGACTTCCTTGCCAAGGCGCAACTGGTCAGCTACGAGGCGACTCGGGCGCAGTTCGAGGCGTACGGCAGCCGTACGCACCGAAGTGAGCCGGCCACCGGCGTCGTCTACTGGATGCTCAACAGTGCATGGCCGAGTCTCAACTGGCAGCTGTGGGACCATTATCTCGATCCATCTGGCGCCTACTTCGGAGCAAAAAAAGCAAACGAACCGCTTCACATCCAGTACGACTACGGCGATCGGCTGGTACAGGTCGTCAACCGGACACAGACGGCCAGCGCCCCACTTGTGGCGACAGCCCAGATTCGCTCCGCCGATGGTGTCGTCGTCGGCTCCGCCAGCTGTGAGCTCCCACCTGTGGGACGCTGCGCGACGATCACGTTGGGGAAGTTGACCGTCGAGCCTCCTGGCTGCGTTATCGGCACGTATCTACTTGAGCTCATCCTAAGGTCAAGCATCGATGACATCGTCGTCAGTCGGAACGTCTATTGGCTGTCCACCAAAGCCGATGTACTAGACGTCGAGCACACTACATGGCAGTACACGCCAACAGTCGAGTTCGCCGACCTGCGCGGTCTCGAGCGCCTTGGTGCGCCCGAGCTCGCGGTAACTGCCGGGTACACGCGCCGCCCCGGACGAGCACATGTCTCGGTCACTGTACGAAATGTCTCACCAGCCGGCACACCTGCCCTGGATGTACATGCCTCCCTGCTGTCGTCCGGCGGGTCCCTCATAGTCCCTGTGATATGGACCGAGAATGACGTCGCGCTCTTCGAGGGTCAGTCGGCGACCGTGACGGCCGAGTGCGCGGCGGCATCGGTCGCGGACGGTCCACCGCGGGTGGAGGTCGACGCCTTTAATTTGCCGGCCCCACTCTCGGTCATCGCCACCTCATCCTCGGGAGGTGGTACTGCGAACGGGTTACTGCCGACATATTGAACGATCCAGCAATTCGCACCTGACAGAATCCTTAAAACGCGCAGTAGAAGGTCCGGTCTTGTGCGGTGAAGAATGCAACCGGGCGTCTCGCCGTTGCGCCCAAATCCATCTGCTGAGGCCGAATGATCCCGGGACGGCGCCGTCTTCGGAGAGCGCGCTTTCGTGTGCCCCACTACGGACTCCCCAGGGAGCGGACGCCGGGATTCAAACCGCGACCCGAGCCTTGGCAAGGTGATGAGGGCACCAGCTCTGCCCGCCAACATGGCCTTGTAGCTGGGGAAGCGACCCACGCTCAATGACGGCAGCTCACGTCGCGTTGCGGCACATGTCGGTGCTTCGGACCAGCCCGCACAGGCGGTCCTTACGGAGTCGGCCTTATCATCCCGCGCCGTGATCGGTGACTCGGCGAACGACCGCCTCTACCGCCATTTTGAGTAGCGCGACATCTTCAGCCGCGGTCAACATTTGGGCTCCTGCTTCGCGCCACTCAAGCGCCATTTCCGGAGACGAACAGTGAAGCCCGGCGACTACGCCGGCGCGTCGACACGCCTCCACCACTTTCTCGATCGCATTGCGGACCGTCTTGGATTCCTGGTACGTCACACGTCCTTGGCCCAAGCCCAACGCCAGGTCATTGGGGCCAATATAGACAGCATCGATCCCAGGAACCGCAAGAATTTCGTCGAGGTTCCCCATGGCGACTTCCGTTTCAACCATGATTACGCAGATCGTGTCGCGATTGGCGTCCGCCGGAATGACCTGCCTTCCATCGATACCCGCCCGCCGAGGGCCCCAGCTGCGGATGCCGTCAGGTGGATACCGGCACGCCGCTACGGCAGATCGTGCATCGTCAGCCGTGTTCACTAATGGTACGATCACTCCCGCTGCCCCTAAGTCAAGCGCACGCATGATCATTGCCGGCTCGTTCCATGGCACCCTGACAAGGGCTTCGGTAGTGGTTCCACTCACGGCTCCGAGGAGCTTTGGCAAGCTGTCGGAGCCGGCCAAGCCGTGTTGCAAATCAACAACGAGGTAATCGAAGCCGCCCCTCGCGATAACTTCTGCCGTGTCCGGATCCGTTAGTGTGATCCAGACGCCGGCCGCGGCTCGTTGCTCGCGCCAGAGCGTTTTAAGGCCAGTTTTAGGCGCAATCGTGGAAACGGCTGACGGTTCCATCGCTGTCTTCCTTCGGTGATCTATTCGCCTGCGGCTCGGTGCCATGGCGAGACATATTCATCAACGTCTTGATCGCAGCTTATACATCAGGTACGTCGTTGCTGACAGTAGACGAATCTGCCGCGAGCATCAAGCTGAGCGCTGCGCGGTCGAACCTGCCGTGCCGTCGAGGACGCCGCGCCCACCAGTTCTCGCAGATCGCCAACAGTAAGGAAGAAGGGGCGAGACTTTTCCCCGTCCTGGAGTGTCCCGACCTCCGTCACTGAATTCCCTCGTACCCGTTGCCGAGCTCGCGCGTGAACTGGGCGGACGCCTCTGGGCACAGCCTAAAGTTTCTCTCGGAACATGGGGGCTGACCTAGACGGGTTCACCGCCAACGAGACCAACTCAACCTGCCCTTAGTCACTGCGCCAGAGAGGGAGTTTCCCCCCGCAGGTCCGGGTCACGGCCAAAGCTCACGGCATCCAGAGTTCGCTCGGATCGATAGCGTGGAACCTGAGACCTGCCAAAGCGCCCGTCCGCTTGCACCGGTTGCAAGGAGCCGAATGCCGGTTCCCGCTCCAATCTCGATGGCGCGATCACCGGGGCACAGCCCGCCGAGCTCAAAGATGTCGTCGAAGAGACTCTCGGGATACCGAGGTCAGTATCGGTCGTACGCGAGCGCCGGCGCGTTGAACTCCAACGACCGTTGCCTCGCCAAGGTCAAGCCACAATCAGATTCCCGTCTTCGCGTCTCGCATGGCATCGTTGCCCTGGCGACTCTTGACCGCTCTGATCAATGCGGTTGCCATGCGGTGCTCGCCTATCCCCTGTTCAACACGCGGACGAAGGTGCTCTTCAACCAGCGCGGCTTCCTCATTACTCAGAGTCCGCGAGATTGCCTCGCCGACCGTTGGCACCAGCGGATTGCCGGAGCTGGCTAGGTAGCGTTCCCAGGGCTGGGGGTCCATCCTTGGCTCGATGTCAGCACGCAGCTCCAGGTGCACTTCCTCGAAGCCCGCCATAGTCACGAGCCTGAGAAGGTCTCGCTCATCGAAATCGACCATGGGGTCGCTCACCGGGTCCTGGATGTTGTCGTAGAACTCATCGAGTTTGGCAACGATGTGAACAATGGGTGACACGTCGTAGCCACAGAAGGCCCGCCCGTGGCCGGCGATTATGAACCGGTTGATCGGTTCGAAAAGCGCAAGTCGCCCACCAGGTCGAAGGACCCGGTAGCACTCCCGAAGGCTCGCGGCCTTGTCCTTGACGTAGATCAGCACCGAGCGGATCGTGACCACATCGACAGACGCCACGTCGATTTCCACAAGATCGTCCGCAGAGCCGAGGACGAACCGGCATCTGTCCAGGACACCCGTTTCCGCCGCGTAGTCCCGGCACAAACCGAGCAAATCGGCAGAGATGTCGTTAAAGATCGCCCGACCGGATGGGCCCACGCGCTCGAGAGCGCCGAAGCCAATCAGCCCGTCACCTGTCCCGAGGTCCAGGACGACATCTCCTTCTCGGATGTGTGCAGCATCGAGCAACCGGTCCCTCATCGGAACTAAGGCTTGAAACAACGCACGCCGAAACCCATCGTCACCGCCGTGGCGATGCCGCACGATCCACTGATACCAAGAGTCGCGGCCCGGGTCATCCACCATTCGGGCATCGTACGCACGATTACACCTCGCCCTAGCAGCAGGGTGACGGCTCAGCCTCGCAGGCGAAGATCGAATGCTACACAGGTGGTAGCGACCGTCGTCGTCTCCAACTCGCCAACGGCGGCGACGCCTGTCTACGACGAATCTTGCGCGGCGCCTAATACAGAGAAGACAAGGCGCTCATCCGTCTGGACGGGGTCGGGTGCGAACGCGGATCCACCCAAGCACGAACCCGAACTTCTCAGCAACTGCCACACTTTTCAGATTCGCCCTGTACCAGTAAGGCTCCTGCGTCATGGGAGCTCGGTCCCCTCCTGATCAGTCCTCACGACTTGGAGCGGCTCCGGCGCAGTAGACCGCCACAACTCTCGCACGACTACCTGTATGACGCCGGCGATCGGGATGGCGAGCAGCGCCGCTACGAAGCCCCCAAAGAACCCACCGATCCAACTGCCGACCGAGGCCCCGACCATGATCGATAACAGCACCAGCAGGGGGTTGACCTTTACCGTCTTGCTCATGACCACCGGGTCAAGCACATGATTCTCGATCTGCGTGTACACGAGAAAAACGACCAAGGTGACAATTCCCGCCGTGAGTGAGTGCGCGACGGCGAACAACACGGTCGGGATGCCGGCAAGCGCGCCACCAATCATGGGGAGAAAGTCGACGAGGGCCACCCACAGTGCCCACAGAAAGGGAAAGGGAACGCCAAGGATCGTGAGAGTCACGAACACCACGATCCCGGCAATGAGCGACGTCATCAAGTCCCCCAAGACGAAACCCGTGACAGACCTACTGACCTGGCTAGCCACCTCGGTGCAGCGGGCGGCCCGCTCGGGAGACATGAGTCCCAGCAGCCCGACCCGCAACTTTGGACCCTCGAGGAGCAACAGCAACACGAGTACGAAAAGGGTGAACAGCGTGATCACCAGCGTCGCGGCTCCCTTGCCCAGGCTCAGGGCCGGCTTGGCAAGTCCTTTCGCGAAGGACGTGAGCTTCGGAGCGTTCTTCTCGACCCAGGTTTCGACGTGATAGCGGCGAACGACGTGCCCGATCCAGCCCTTGCCGTGCTCCGCCTTGTTCACGTACAAGGGCAGCCGATTGGCTAGGTGCGTAAGTCCGTTGACCAACGGGTATCCGAAAGCCACCGCGAGTGCGATGAAGATGACCAGCGCCCACAATGTCACAACGGCCACCGCCCATCCGCGTCGTCTTACGCGCCAGCGCTGCAGCGCAACGACCAGTGGGTCCAATATGACGGCGACAAACGCAGCGACGACAACGATGAGGATGAGGTCTCGTAGCCGGTAAATGAGCTTGCCCGTCAGATAGGCCAGGACAACGACTGCGACGCTCGAGAGGATTGTCCGCAACGGTATCCCTCTCGACTCTGCTGCCGCCCATAGGCGACCCCGTCGCGTGTCCGGTGGAACCGAGTCTTCAGGCACCCATCAAGCATGACCTCACGTCAGCACAGAGGCCACTGGATCCTCTTGGACGATCGCCGCCACAGCCTCGAGCACCTCTCGACTCGCTGTCGAGTCTCCTGTCGGCGCACCCTGTCGGCACATACGCGACGAGAGAGTAGACGAGCAGTGCTGACGTACTTCATGTCGAACGGGTTCTTGTCATGTGCTGCGCCAGGACTTCGGAGCGGACGACGGGATTCGAACCCGCGACGGCTCAAAAGCCCCCTGACGCCGCGGGAACGGCGACGCAGGACCGTGCCACCAGCTCCCTGAGCAAGGACTCGCCAACCCGAATTGTTTGTCCCACGCAGTGAATCTCAGTGGTACGATAGATTTATGAATGGGACGTATCCGGTAACGATGGGCGATCGAGGTCGCCTGGTGATACCCGCTGAACTCCGAGCCAAAACGGGACTCACAGAGGGCACGCCTGTCGTGCTCATCGATACCCCAGGTGGGGTCGTGCTCGTCAGCCGAGAGCAACTCAAATCGCTCGTCCGAGCCGATCTCGCCGGGATCGACCTTCTCACCGAACTGCTTGCCGACCGGCGGCGCCAAGCGGACAGCGAAGACGCTGCGTGAACGTCTTCGACGCTTCTGCCCTGATCGCTTTCCTCCAGGGAGAAGCAGGCTCTGCTGCAGTCGAGCAGGGTCTCCAAGAGGGCGGTGCCTGCAGCACTGCGAACTGGTCCGAGGTTGCGCAGAAGATACGAGCACATGGCCGCGACTGGCCGTTAGCGCGCGCTTTGTTGGCGAGCTACGACCTGCAGCTTGAGCCTGTCACGATCGAGGATGCCGAACAGGCCGCCATCACGTGGACTCGGGGTAGCGGCATGTCGCTTGCAGACCGATTGTGTCTCGCGCTCGGACACCGTTTCGACGCCATCGTTTGGACAGCGGACAACAGCTGGGGAACGAGCGAGTCCATTCGTCAGATTCGCCGAGGAGCGATCCGGGACTGACGAAGTCCAGCGTGTGCTCGGGCTGCAGTCCCGAACGACTCCAACACGATCTGCGCTACCAGCGTCTCCCGTTCACTGATGTGGCTCTTCGGAAGTGAGCGGGGTCTGGCACTCGTGAGAGCAAGCACGTGGCGCTGCGCGGGCTAGAACGGTGTCCCACCGAGCCGGCGATCAGGGCCGAGCAGAGCTAACGTGCTCGGCGTAAAGACCGCTTCAAAGGGTCGGCGTGCACAGGAGGTGTGACCATGCGGGCGGTGATCGTTTATGAGTCGATTCTCGGTAACACGCACGCAAGCGTTGCATCGAACGGCGTCACCAATACGGATTGGCCGGGACGACCGCCCACTTCCAAGGAGACGTGATGGCCGAGGTGATGCTCCCCACGCCTGGCGAGCTGCCCTCCTACCTGGCGACGCCTGCGGGCGAGGGTCCCTGGCCGGGTGTCGTCGTCATCCACGACGCAATGGGGATGAGCCAGGACTTACGGAACCAGGCTGACTGGCTTGCGGGCGAAGGGTACCTCGCTGTAGCACCGGACCTTTTCTCTGGGAGAGGGATGGTGGCCTGCATGATCTCGGTCATGCGCGACGCGCGCGCTGGACGAGGACGGTCGTTCGACGACATCGAGGCAGCGCGTGTCTGGCTGCAGGCCCGGGATAACTGCACTGGCAGGATCGGCGTGATCGGCTACTGCATGGGAGGGGGGTTCGCCTTGATGCTCGCAGCCGATCGCGGGTTCACGGTGTCGAGCGTCAACTACGGCACCGCTCCGAAGGACGCCTACACGGCCAGCTTCCTGAGACGGGCTTGCCCGATTGTCGGAAGCTACGGCGGCAAGGATCGCTCACTGCGAGGGGCCGCCGATCGCCTGGAGCGGGCATTGACGGCCGTCGGGGTCGAACACGATGTCAAGGAGTACCCGGAGGCCGGGCACTCCTTTCTCAATGACCATGAAGGAGCCGGAGACAAAAATCCGTTCCCGTTCTCCGTCCTGGAGCCGGTCTTCGGGATACTCTCGCCAGGTTCGGGCTACCACGAGGGATCTGCGCGAGATGCACGACGGCGCATCCTCGCGTTTTTTGACGTTCACTTGACGCCGTAGGGGGCGCGACCGAGTGGCCTGGCGCCGCCCACCCGACTGCCCCCGAGGTCTCGTTCGGGGTGCATGCAGCTTTCGCACCCTGTTGGCCGACGTGCCGCAGCCCGCTCTTTTCCGAAGAGCCACTGATGTTGGGGTTCGTCCGAAGAAGGCAGGCAAGGCAAGCCCATTTTTGGAGCGGACGACGGGATTCGAACCCGCGACCCTCACCTTGGCAACTTGTTGGAATCCGTGCGTCCAGCTCCGTCCGTCGACGTGGGCTCCGTCCGTCTTGCCGTCCGGGACGTGCTGCCAAATCCGCCCCGTAATAACACGCGTTACTACCGGTAGGTCGGCCAGAGACCCCACATGCAGCCCCACTAGACAGCAACGACCGTCAAGGAATGGAACATCGATGCTCAACACACCGGACAAATCAACTACGTGCGGCCAGTCGAAGCAGTCATCCCCGGAGCCACGGGTGGACTCCTAACGGCTCTCCGTCGCGTGGAGGGGAATTGGTCGCTCTCTACTTCGACCACATCGCCGCAGTTGGCAAAAGCGCGAAGATGTATCACCGGTGATACACTGTGTCATGACCAACGTTTCGATACGTGACCTCCGCAACCACGGTGGTGAGATCATCGACCGTGTTGAGCACGGCGAAGCCGTGCGAGTCACCCGTGACGGTCGACCGGTGGCGGAGCTGCGATCCTTGGAAGCTCAGCGGCTCACCCTTCCTGCGATCCTCGAGCGGTTCCGCTCCCTACCGGCGATGGACCCGACTGCACTGCGCGAGGACATCGACTCCGTCATCGACACGAGCCTTTGATGCGTCCCGGCCCGGGGGTTCTGGACACGTCAGTGGTTATCTCGCTAGATCAGCTCGCCGCCGATGCCGATTTGCCTGAGGAGCCACTTATCACCACGGTCACTCTCGCCGAGCTTTCTGTCGGTCCGCTCGTCACCGATGACGAGTCTGAACGCGCCGTTCGCCTGGCGCGGTTACAAGTTACCGAAGCAACCTTTGAACCGATCCCGTTCGATGCGCCAGCGGCTCGCGCGTTCGCACGCGTCGCAGCCGAGTTGCGAGGTAGCGGCCGCCGCACGAAGGCCCGTTCCTTCGATGCGATCATCGCGGCGACAGCCCTATCAAGAAACCTGCCGATCTTCACAGCCAACCCGGAAGACTTCTCCGGAATCGAGGGGCTCGAAGTAGTTCCGATTAGGGCGAACTGAGACCTCGCCAACCGGTGTCGCTCCGCGGGCAACAATGGCGGTCGTGACCGTCACAACCCGCACCTGGCTCGTTCTCCTCCGCGACATCTCGCACGCCGTCCGCATCCCCGATGAGCCGAGGATCGTCGCCAGCCTCGTTTTCGACATGGAGACGGGCGTCGTTCTCGCGTCTGCCATCGCTGGACACCAGGAGAAGGCGCTCCAACAGGCCTGTGGGATGGCTCTCTTGCGGCCAGCGGGCGGGCTTGGTACACGTCCTCTGCAACCCCGGCCGCACCTCGCTTCTGAAGGCCCAGCTCGACAATATGAGTCAGGCCGCCCCGTTCCCACCTACGCCGAGATGCCGACCGTGCACGAGGCGGAGGACATCTTCGATTCTTTCGTCGGCCACATGGGCGGCCGACGTGACGCCGAGGAATTTGCCGCGCCGCGCGACTGGCAGCTGCTTTTCGCCTACGTCCTCCGCTTCTACGAGCACAAGGTTTGGAGCAGGTGGGCAGACGATGTGGACCTGCTGGTCGAGGTCACGATCGGTCCGCGTAGTAGGAACTACGCCACCGCCGTCCTTGGTCGTGAGGGCATCCAACATGGAGTCGTCCTCTACCCGGGCACCGGACCGCCGGCCGGTCTCCCGAGAAGGTCACTCAACTCGTCCGCCGACCATGCCCGAAGGCACGCTCCTGCTCAACTTTGACCCGTCCGAGGACGTGCCCGCGGAGTTCGTGATGAAGGCGGGCCGTTACGGTTGGCCGGCCGCCTCGGAGCTCGTGCCGGTCTTCTTAACCGTCGACGGGATCGAAGCCGGCGAACCTGGCAGGGACGACGTCAGGGTGCTTGCCGTGGCGCTGGCGGCACTGCTCGAGCATGACGCGGCCGGACCGACGCCCGTTGAGATCGGGCCGAAGGTCACTAGCGGGAAGCTTGAGCTCGCCAAGGGTGGACTGGCCTCGTTCAGCATCCGGCAGCTGCCCCGGTCCGAAGATGATGCAAACGAGTTGGCCCGGGAGGGCAATCGGGAACCGACTCTTTCTCCAGCGCGGCCGGCTCACACCCGAGACACCGGCTCTTCGGACACGCACTCCCGGGCGCGTCGTCAGGCTACGACAGCCCGCCGAACGTCGTCTCCACCGAAGGCTCGAGCACGGGCGAAGACCGTGGCAGCTACACGGAGCGCGACACGAAAAGCGCCTTGACAAACAACAGGGACCGTCTTTCGGGGCGTCCTTTGCCGCCGTTGGAGTGAGGTTCGACGCTGGAATCACCAGTGGCCGAGACGGCCGCGTCCGACTTTCACTTCCTGACCCAAAAGATGAAGTATCCAAGCAACATCGAGATCAAGCCCCCAGCGAGAGCCACATAGGGGAGCACACCGGCCTTGGTTGGCCCCAACTCAGCCTTGCCTTCGGGGATCAGGTCGGAGAACATGTGTCGCGGGAACTGACCCTTATCAGTGACGTGGTGCCGGTACAGGAACACCGGCACCGCAATCAGTGCTGAAACCCAACCCGCGTAAAGCGTGCCCTTGCCCCAGACGTTGGCTCCTGCTCCCAGCAGGAACACGTTCACGTAAGCCATACACACGCCCGCAATCAGGAGGGGCTTCGGGGCCTTATACGGCCGTGGAACGTCGGCGTTGTCGACACGATGGATCCAGCCGGCGTTCAGGTTGAGGAAGTTGAAGATCATGTAGTTACAATTGGACACCGCGAGCACAAAAATATAGTTCGACATGAGCAACAGGACCAGGTTGACGATAAGGTTGGTCCACATCGCGTAAGTCGGCACCTTGTGTTTGTTCAGGTGCGAGAGGTACTTGGGCAGCCAGCCGTCTTGTCCACCCTGAAACAGAGTGCGAGACGAACCTGACATGGCCGTCATGATGGCGAGAATGAGGGTGAAAAACAGCAAGACCACGAAAAGCTTGGTCACGAAGGCCCCGCCGTGGAGCATGCCTCCCAGGGCATCGCCAACGCCGGCTCCCGAGTTAATGCCGGGTTCAAGCATCGTCTTCGTACCCAGCACGCCCTGAAAGACGAAGGGCACGAGGAAGTAAGCCAGGATGCAGAATCCACCCGACCACAGGATTGCCCGCACCATGTCTCGGCCGGGATTCTTGAACTCACTCATGTAGCAGACGGTCGTCTCGAACGCATAGGCTGACCAGCCGGCAATGAAGAGTGCTCCCAGGAAGAGGGTCCAGCCACTCACGTTCCAGTGACCATTAATGGGCACGAAGGGCGAGAAGTTCTTCGCCATCACATCGCCGGTGATGAGCGGGATCACCGTCACAATCAGCAGCGGCGTCAGCGTTGCCACGGTCAGGATGGTTTGAATACGCGCGGTCTGCAAGATCCCACGACGCTGGACGTTCCATACTACCAAGACGATAGCTGCACCGATGATGAAGGTGGCGTTGAGTCGCAGCGTCAGGCCCGTCTTAAGAAAGCCCAAGTTGACTAATGTTACCCGCCACGTATTGATGCGCGCCGTGGGCCCATAGAAGATCGAGAGCAGGTAACCGGCTCCGAGGCCGCCGCCGATGGCTAACACCGGCGTCCAGGCCAGCCAGTTGCACCATAAGGAGATCGGTGCCGCTATCTGCGTGTACCTGATCCAGGCGGTCGCTCCATGCACAGCCACACCGCCCGACTTCTTGGGGTGCAGTCCGGCGATCTCGGCGTATACAAAGGCATCGACAAAGCCAATGAGCACGGAAATAGTCCATACGAGCACGGCGACTGGGCCGGTGAGGGCTGAGATGGCCCCCATCGAAAACAGGACCAGCGCCGGAACGCCTGCCGCCACGAAAAAAGCGCCTATCCAGCTCAAGTCTCGGCGCATGTTTGTGACGCGGCGGGATTCCAGATACGCCTCGCCTATCATGGCTTCTTGATCTGCCACAATACCTCCCTCAGGTGACCGACGCCATCAACTCGAATCGGTCCGGCACGTCATTGCGTCACCAAAAGACGCGGCCACTCCACCCATTTGTACTATACACGAACGAGACACGCGCCCTGCCGAAAGATCCAGTTCCCTCCTTTTAATGATAGAACTCGTTGATCATCATGTCGTTACTCGCGCGATGCCATAGAGAGTCCGGAGGGCATCCGCCGCCGAGGAGATCAATGATGGCCGGGCCATACTCGGACAAACGCATTCCGCGGTGGGTGAGTCCGTCCGGGAGTCTGCGGCTCTTAAGCTGCGAGGCGCTCCCGAGCCCCCTAGCTCTCCTTATCACCGTAGCTTGTCCTTTGCAAGACCCGACGATGAAGGCTCGATAATCACGGGGATCCCCCCGGGGTCGGCGCCAGCCTCGGGGGCCCAGGACCTCGCACGATCGTCGGGTCCCCCAGTTGGCCGCTTCGTCGACGATGCTCACTGTGGCGTCCAACGAGCTGGTCTTGCACGCTAGCGCTCGCGGTAATACGGCACAAGGAACCGACAACGCCTCCTCGAAGCAGACGGCGTCATCCGTGCTCTCAATCTCGCAAGGTGCTCGCCGCGACCTCCTCGCCGCCGAAATGTGGCTAGTTAGACTTGCGCCCTATCCGTTTGCATGCTGAACCGTTCTGTGTCGGGAGTCGTCGAATGGTTCATTGCGCGCAGTGAACCCAGCCACGGGTTATGGCTGGCTACCGTAGGAGAAGGGTGGGGAAGGTGCTCCTTCGCGCTAAGAGAGTGTAAAGGGTCAGCTAGCCTGAGGTATTCTGTCGGTCGTTTGGTTGGAGAGCAGCTCGAAACTGATCCCCAGCAGGTGGGCGTTACGCGCCCCGGCCGCGCCTATGGCACAGCCGAGCTAACGAGATGTCATCTGGAGCGGACGACGGGATTCGAGCCCGCGACCCGCACCTTGGCAAGGTGTTGGAATCCGCGCATCTGGTGCTGCTCGGCCCGCCTACGTGGACTCCGTCCGCCTCTTCGTCCGGGAAGTGCCGAATCCGCCCCGTAGTAACACGCGTTACTACGGGTAGATAGGCAGGGCTCCACGTGCAACCCCGCTAGCCAGCGACGACATGTCGGCTAATGGGACATTGGTGTTCGACATAGTGGACATATGGACTACGTGCGACCGGTCGAAGCGGTCATCCCCGGAGCCACGGGTCAACTCTTAGCGGCTCTTGCTCGCGTGGAAGCGGAATTACCGGTCTCCATGGTGGCCAACATCGCAGGAGTGGGCAGAACTCGCGCATCGGGGATCATTGCTGAGCTTTCGGCCCTAGGCGTAGTCGAACGGCGAGAGGTCGGCCGCACGGTACTAGTGTCCTTGGCGAGACATAGTGCCGCAGGGGAACTCATCGATCGCCTCGCGCACCTCGGCTCGGAGGTGACTGCTCGGCTTCGCTCGCTTGCCACCAAGATCGAGCCGGCCCCCGAGACGCTGCTGATCTTCGGATCGTTTGCGCGAGGCGAAGCCGACGCCGACAACGACCTCGATGTGCTGGCTGTCCGCTCGCCGGCAGCCAACCCTGACAGATGGGCTGCCTCGCTGTCCGGCTTCGCCAAACAGGCCCAGGCCTTCGCCGGCAACAAGGTTCAGCTGCTCGACTACGACCTCGAGGAACTGCGTCGCAAAGCGGGACCGAGAGCCAAGGAGGGGCGAGAATTTTGGCGCGCACCCTTCACCTCCAAGGTCTACCCAAACGGGCTGCCTGCGGTGTCCGAGCTCGACCTCGACGTCGCAGAGGGGAGCTGATGGTCCTCGTCGGACCGTCCGGCTCGGGTAAAGACGACGGCTCTTCGGACGGTGGCAGGCCTGCTCACTTTTTCCAGGGTGATCGGCTATCAGTTCTCCTTCTGGAAAAAGCCCGGGCACCCTGGGCTTCAGGCGGTTAGGTCGGAACCTCACCCTGGTACAAGCGGTCAGGGGTCCTCGTCGACGCCCGGACGACGAGTTGGCACGGCAC
>Ga0187857_10000110_pt1 | contig 98796 bp, 93 predicted proteins | sample June2016WEW_8_10_FD_132984 | JGI IMG/M metagenome (GOLD analysis project Ga0187857, IMG submission 132984) | Peatland microbial communities from SPRUCE experiment site at the Marcell Experimental Forest, Minnesota, USA - June2016WEW_8_100 | ecosystem: Environmental > Terrestrial > Soil >... | reverse complement strand
GTAGCCGGCAAAAGCGACACCATGCAGGCCCTCGTTCCACCAGTCGTACTTCGGAACGCCAAGCCGCGGGATGGCGGTTGCGTGATCCCGCATCTGCGAGACTTTCTCTTCCAGCGTCATGCGGCCGATGAGGTCGTCAACGCGCTGTTCCAGCGGCAACTCCGAATTCAAGTAGGCAGGCTGAGCGGTGTCCTGGGCGAGCAACGGGAGAACGAGCGCGAGGCCGGCCAGGAGTCCGAGGGAACTGCTCACCAGACGAGGGCGGAAACCAGACATGGGTGTGCAACTCCTGTGAATGTGACTTCTTATCAGACGACCATTATACCTAGCAGGCTGACGTAAGCCCACTCTCCGTCCGAAACGGAATACTACCCAAGAGAGACCCGGCATTTCGCCAACTTTCGCCGCCCTGGGGCGAATTTGGGAAGCCAGAATCGTGTGCGTGCCCAAGAGATGAAGAACCCCACTGCGCTAATCAGTAGTAGGACTGCATGCACCAACTGAAATCCTCTGAACAAGTTCCCAACCATGGTTTGGCTCGTAATATCAGTGACGTGTAGCGCAACGGCCCAGGAGATTCACTAGTAGTGCATGATTAACGCGCTAACCGGACAAGTGAAATTGCCCGTCATCCGGTCTGGCCCACCGTGAACGCTGAGTTCGAAATCAGAAAAAGGGTAATCGTGGAAGTTGTCGTGAACAAACTGCATGGGGAATGGCGCGCCCGGAGGGATTCGAACCCCCAACCCTTAGTTCCGAAGACTAATGCTCTATCCAGTTGAGCTACGGGCGCGGAAGAGTAAGTCTACCTAAAGTCCAGCGACAGCATCAAGGAATTGGAGAGATCGGGCTTGTCCCCGGGACGTTTTTCGTCGCCTGCCAGCCGAAGACGTCGCAGACAACACCGCCCATCTTGCGGTAATCGATCGAAGATGGCCGGTTTCGCGCGCTGCGCGTATACTGTGCGTCCCGTCGCTCGTGATGTGGCCATGGGAGTAGGATTTGGTTTTCAAAGCAATTCGCTGCTCGTTTGTGTGGCAAAAAATCGGCGAGGACGCTCGAACACCATGAAGAAACTCTTACAAGACTTGGCAAGGGAACGCCCGCTTCTCGGCGACGGGGCCATGGGCACGCAACTGATCCTGGCCGGGCTCGAGCATGGCCAGTGCGGCGAGGCATGGAATCTGACGCATCCCGAAAAAGTGCTGGCCATCCAGCGCCGTTACGCGGAGGCCGGTTCAGACTGCATCCTGACGAACACCTTCGGCGGTTCACGTCTCATGCTCGACCGTCATTCCCAAGGGGATAAGGTCGCCGAGATCAATAGGGCCGCGGTGGAGATCGTGCGCGAAGCTTTCCACGGCCGGGACGGATACGTTATCGGCGACATCGGACCTTTCGGCGGTCTGCTGGAACCCTACGGCGATGTTTCCGAATCGGAGGTGCGCGGCGCCTTCAACGAGCAGGCCAAGATTTTGGTGGATGCGGGCGCCGACGCGATTATCGTCGAGACGCAAGCGTCCCTTGAGGAACTGCTCCTGGGCATCCGCGCGGCCAAGGAAGCGGGCGCGCGCTGCATCATCGGGTCGATGACTTACAATGCGGCGCGCGATGGCGCGGCGGTCCGCACCATGATGGGCGTCGAGCCTGAACGGGCCGCGGAGTTCATGCAGGAGCACGGTGCGGATATTGTCGGTCTGAACTGCGGTACCGGAATGAATATGGAGCGGACGCGAAAAACCGTCGAGCGATACAAACGCGTGACCAACTTGCCGCTGATGGCCGTGCCCAACGCCGGACAACCGAAGCTGGTTGACACGCAAGTGGTCTATGACGACACGCCGGATCATATGGTGAAAGGTGTGGTGCCGCTGCTGGAGGCGGGAGCGAACATCATTGGCGCCTGTTGCGGCAGCACCCCGGAGCATATCCGCGCCTTCAGAAAAGCCATGGACGAGTTTCTGAAATCAAAGGATTGACCTTGCTGGGATGCCCCCTGGTCCTTCGGGTTTTGCACAATCTGTTCGAATGCCTCTAACGTAACTATTGACATGCAGTTAATTATGTGCTATCATAACCTGTGACAAGTCGCCTCATATTCGCTAACCTCTTTAGAATCCGCAGATCCGAAAAACGCGCCTGGAACCCCTTTAGAATCCGCAGTTCTGAAACACTAGACTTAAACCCCTTTAGAATCCGCAGTTACAAAAAAGATGGGGGGGTGGGGGTGCTTTTCCACAGCCTGGCGCTACCCCTCACCATGGGAAGACTGTGCAGTCTCCTTTTCGTCCTTCGCGTACCGGCGCTTTCGCGCGACGCATCTCACCGGTGAGTTCACCTGAGGAGAAACATCATGCAACAACGCCATCTTGGCAAGGACGGCCCGCTGGTTCCCGCCCTGGGACTCGGCTGCATGGGCATGTCCGAGTTCTACGGCGCCCGCGATGATGCCGAATCCATCGCCACCATCCACCGCGCCATCGAGCTGGGCATCAACTTCCTCGATACCGCCGATATTTACGGTCCCCACCTCAATGAAGAACTCGTGGGCCGCGCCATTCGCGGTCGCCGCGATAAGGTCTTTCTTGCCACGAAATTCGGCATCGTCCGCGGCAGCGATCCCGCGATGCGCGGTGTCGATGGCCGTCCCGAATACGTCCGCTCCGCTTGCGACGCGAGCCTCCGCCGCCTCGGTGTGGACGTGATTGACCTCTACTACCAGCATCGCGTCGATCCCGACGTGCCCATAGAAGAAACCGTCGGCGCCATGGCTGGTCTTGTCCGCGCGGGCAAGGTCCGCCACCTTGGCCTGTCCGAAGCCGCGCCCGCCACCATCCGCCGCGCTCACGCGGTTCATCCCATCGCCGCGCTGCAATCGGAATACTCTCTCTGGACTCGCGATCCCGAGCCGGAAGTCCTCCCCACGGTCCGCGAGCTGGGCATCGCCTTTGTCGCCTATAGCCCGCTCGGCCGCGGCTTCTTGACGGGAGAGATCAAACGTCTCGAGGACCTCGCTCACGATGACTATCGCCGCTCGACACCGCGGTTCCAGGGCGAGAACCTCCGCCGGAATCTTGCGCTCGTGGGCCGCATTACCGGCATCGCGAAACAGAAGGGAATCACGCCCGGCCAGCTCGCCCTCGCCTGGCTGCTCGCCCAGGGCGAGGACATCATTCCCATTCCGGGCACGAAAAAACGCGCTCGCCTGGAAGAAAACGCCGTCGCAGCCGAGGTTACGCTCACTGCGGACGATCTCCGCCGCATCGCGCAGACCGCTCCCGCCGGTGCCGCCAGCGGCGAGCGCTATCCCGAGCACATGATGGGTCTGGTGAGCAGGTGAAGCGGATACAGGCGGCTGCTAGCGGGGCAAGTGGCCCAGCTCTCCGTGGGTCTGAATCACACGCAGGATGGAATCCCGCGTGACCATTCCCAGGATGTTCGCGCCGCCGGAGCCATCTCCGGGCTCGGACACCACCGGCATCTGGTTTACGTCCGCCGCCACCAGCCGCTCGAGCAGCCCGAGCAGCGGCTCCTGCGGCGTGGCCCAGAGAATCTTCTCCCGCGGGATCATCACGGCCTGCACCGAGGTGGTCGGCCACTCTTCGCGCTGCACCGCGTTGAGCGCCTGCACGTTCATCATCCCCAGCAGCCGCCCGTCGCTCAACACCAGGTGGCACCGCCGCCCGCTCCGCAGCACGTCGGCTCCATACTCTTCCAGTGTCAGGTTACGGGGGATGGTGGGTACCTCGTGGCTCATCACGTCCGCCGCCCGCAATCCAACCAGCGCCTCGCGCACCGTGATTTGCGCCACGCTCTCCTGCGCCGCCGTCAAGAGAAACCATCCGATGAACGCCAGCCATAGGCCGGAGAACCATTCGCCGCTCAAAGCACGCACCGCACCAACGAGGATCATCCCGTAGGCGATGATCTTGCCGCTCGTACCTGCAATGCGCGTCGCGCGGATGAAGTTCTTGGTTACGCCCCAGATGATCGCGCGGAGGACACGACCACCATCGAGCGGAAACCCCGGCACGAGGTTGAACACAGCCAGGATCGCGTTTGTTCCCGCAAGCCACAACGCCAGCGCTCCGACCATTTCGTCGTACGGAAATGACTTCGTCAGTGCGAAGAACATTCCGGCCAGGAGCAGACTCGTGAGTGGACCCGCGATAGCGATGTTGAATTCCTGCCGAGCCCTTTCCGGCTCGCGCCCGATCTGCGCCACTCCGCCAAAAACGAACAGCGTGATCGATTCCACCGGGATTCGATAGTGCATCGCCACGACACTGTGCCCCAGCTCGTGGATCAACACCGAGGCGAAGAACAGCAGGCTCGTGAGTATGCCCACTATCCAGTGTTGGCTCGTCGTCCAGTGGGGATGCTGCGCGCTGAACTGTCCGGCCAGCATCTCAGTGATCAGCGCAAAGATGATGAACCAACTCGGGTGCAGGTAAATGCCGATCCCCAGGATTCGCCCAATTAGGAAGCCGCCTCGACGGCGCATTTGTTTCTCTCCGTTCTCTCTAAGATAGCTTGGATTCCTCGCCGGGCCAACCGATGAAGCTGCCTCTTCTTAGCTAGATCAGCCGGCTGAGGGGGCCGCCGCTTGCGGCAGCCCGGCCACGGCGTGTCCCTCTGCACACAGTTTTCGCACTCACAAACGTGACTAACTCCTGGTATATCAATACATTAGACTATGGCTGCCTCCGTGCCATTCTCCGCCGCGCTGGTCGATCAAGGAGGCTCAGATGCGGCGGAACATCCAGAGAATCCGGCAGCAAATCAGGCGGTCGAGTTCCTCAAGAGCCCACCGGCCCGGCCTGACGGCCATGATTCTCTTCGGAGCAACCGGAGCCTTCGCCCAGTCACAGCCGCCGGCCGCAGTGCCTGTTGAGCCGGTGCACCGCATCGTCGTCAGCATCCCCGATCGCAAGCTCGCGCTCCTGGAAGACGGGCGCGTCGTGAAAACCTACGCGGTTGCGGTCGGCGCCAGCCATTCGCCTTCGCCCGCCGGAAGCTTCACGATCGTCAACCGCGTTGCGGAGCCCAACTACTACGCGCCGGGCGTCGTCACTCCGCAGGGACCGGCGAACCCGGTGGGCACGCGGTGGATCGGCCTGAGCGTCAAGAAATTCGGGATTCACGGCACAAACCAGCCACGTTCGATCGGGCACGCGCGCTCCCACGGCTGCATTCGGATGCGGAATGAAGACATTGAGGACTTATTCGAGCGGGTGCGCGTGGGCGACAGCGTGGAACTCGTTGCCGAGCGCACCGAAGAGATCGCCGGCATTTTCTCGGCTCCGGTTGAATCCGTTCTCACGGCGCAATCGGCCGATGCGCCGATGGCGCCGTCTTCCGCGAGGGGCGCGCAGTAGGGAAGGAATTCGCACCGTGCATCAAGTTCACACAGGGAGAGACCCAATGAACACAACGTTTCACCTCGGCGAAATCCTCATCGCGACGCTGGCCTCGGTCGCGCTCGCTCTGGGACTCGATTGGTTGCTTCTCTGCGCGGCGTTTCGCGCGATGAGCGGCGCGCTTTCTCCATCGCATGTCCGGCGCGCTCTTGTTCCGGTGCGCATTTATGAAAAGGCTGCGCAAATGAGTTCGGCGCGGCGGCGCGCGGCGTAAGGATTCCCCGGCGCAATCCGCGCCACGCTCAGGCAAAACGCCTGCAGCGGCGCGGCCCCGACAAGTCGGGGCTCGGCCGGGATGAAGGGAGAAACTCGATGCTGTTTCTGAAGTACTTGCTGTTGTTTTCCGGCGTGGGCCTGTTCGGCAGCGCCGTGGGGCTCATCGCTTATGACATCTACGTGGCTGCACAGCTTCGCCGGCTTCTGGCGGGTTCGACGGCCACGGGGCCCGGCGCGGGAGAGGAGATTCTGCGCCGCCCTTTACAGTCCGTCCGCTGGAATCCGGCGCTGAAGCTCGCACTGGCTTCGTTGCCGGTGTTTCTCCTGGCGCTGAGTATCGTCGTCGTGCCCGACGGCTCGGCGGGCGTGCGGGTCAGCCAGATCTCGGGCGTGCGTCCGGGAACGCTGTATCCCGGCGTGCATCTGGTCACGCCACTGGTGGATCGCGTGGCACTGTATGACACGCGCGAGCAGGTGTATTCCACCGTGGGTGCCGAGGATCCCAAGAAAACCGCCGACGTGCTGAAGGTGCAGGCGCGCGAAGGCCTTTCCATCGGGCTGACGGTCTCGGTCCGCTATCGGCTCGATCCACACCGGTTGGATTCCATCCATACGAATCTTCCGCAGCCCATCGGCGAAGAGGTGGTGGCGCCGGTTGTTTCCACCGTCTACCGCCAGCTCGCGCCGAATTACATCGTGCGCGAAGTGTTCGCCACGCGGCGCGAGGAACTTCGGCAGAAGGCCGCCGACGCCATCACCGTTCGGCTCGGGGCCGACGGCATCGTGGTCCGAGAAGTTCTTCTTCGCGACATCCAGCTTCCCGCTGAATATGCCCGCGGGCTCGAAGGACTTCTATTGAAGGAGCAAGAGAGCGAGCGGCTCGGCACCGAGCAAGAGATCAAGGGGAAAGAAGTGCGCATCGCCGAGTTGGAGGCCGAAGCGCAGAAGACGCGCGACGTCAAACAGGCGGAATCGGCGGCGGCGGTTCGCGTTCTCCAGGCCAAAGCCGAAGCCGATGCCATGCAGTACACCCTACCGCTCAAACAGAAACAGATCGAACAAACCCGGCTGGAGGCCGCCGCGCGCAAGGAAGCCACGCTTCAAAACGCCGAAGCGGCCGCCGCGGCCAAGGTCATTGACAGCAAGGCCGAAGTGGAGCGCCAGAAGAACCTCGCGGACGCCGAGGGCAACCGCATCCGCGTGACTGCCGCCGCCGACGCCGAGCGCATGAGACTCGAAGCCATCGTGCTGAAGCAGAATCCTATGCTTATCCAGAAGATCATCGCCGAGCGTCTTTCCGACAAACTCCAGATTATGATGGTGCCGTCGGATGGCAAATACTTCTTCGCCAACGATGTGATGCGCTCGGCCTTTTCGGGCGGCGCATCGGGCAGCACCGATGCAGCGCCGCAAAACGATTCGCCGGACCCGGACGATCCTCCGGCCAGCGCGACCGCCGGGCACCACTCCAGCCGGCGGCCGTGATGAGTTCCGCTAGCCAAAACCCCTGCGGGTGGCCCGCGTGGGCAGCGCTCATGAAGACGGGCTCGAACACCGCCGCGTTCAGCCTTTTCGCCAGCGCCGCAGCGCGAGCCACCCGGCTAGCGGTTTACGAACTTATCAGCGGAGACGTGCTATGATTCGCGCATACCAGTGTTTGCCGGACAAAACTCTGTCTCCCGCCGTCGAAGCTTGCTTCAGGCCCTCTGTTTCCTCTTCTGCTTTGGTTTGTTTTTGTTTCCAGGGATTTCTCGCGCCGACACCCTGGAAGATGTTGCGCGCGCCTTCGCACGTAAAGTAGGCGCGGTGTTGCAGCGGAACCATGCGGTCAAGCTCTTGTGGCAGAACCGGTCCTCTATTCCCGACGCGCAGTCAGAAATGCTTCGGGAGTGGTTTGAGAAGGAACTCGGAATCGAGAGTGTTGCCGGGTCGCAGGAGTCGGGCGTGAGCGCCCTGCACGTTTCGGTGGAAGAAACCCCCAGTTGCATTCTTCTCGTTGCCGAGATTCCATCTTCACCAGAAGGACAGACTCGAATGAGCGCGTTCCCCCGGTCGGCGCTGCCTCTTCCGGACAAACCCTCGACCGACCGACGCCTGCAAAAGGAACTGATCTGGCAGCAACGCGAACCAATTCTCGACGCGGTCGAATTCATTAGCGAGGAGAGCAAGCAGAATGTCCTCCTGCTCCTGAGCCGGGACTCGTTTTCACACTACGAGGGCGGGAAGGGTCACTGGGTGCTGCGGAGCTCCAAACCTATTCCCGCTCCAGAGGCGCCGACGCGCGATCCGCGAGGGCAAATTCAGTTTTCATCCGAGCATGAGAATCAAGTTCAAATCAATCTGCCCGGCAGGGTTTGTGAGGTGAAGCTCGCGGACGAAAGCGTCCCGACCTGTAAACCCGGAACTGAACCGTGGGTGCAAGCCCAGCTTCTAACTTCCGCTTGCAGCCAAGTTGTGTGGTCGCTGCAGACTGATTCGGGGGATTGGAGCACGCCGGATCGGGTGTGGGTCCGAAGCCTTTCTGCATCGTTCGCCGAGCCTCCCGTTACGGAGCTTGAAGTTCCCGGCCCGGTGATCTCGATTTCTCCCGGTAAGGGCCTTCAAGCCGGCACCGCGGTCGTCTGGAGCCTTTCGACAGGAAACTATGAGGTCTATCGCATCACGATCGCGTGCGGCAGCTAGCCTGCTTCTAGTTTGCGCGGCGGTGGCGCCGGTGGCGCGAGCTGCGCGACGGCCGCGTTACGGCGGGACGCTGCGGATGGAGTTGGGCGCTGCTTCGGTAACGCTCGACCCGCGACAGTGGCAGTCGGGAACTGCGGAAGCCGCGCTCGGTGAAAAACTCGGCGCGCTCGTCTTCGACCGGCTCGTGTCGCTCGACAACTACGGGCGTTTCCAGCCGCAACTCGCAAGCTCCTGGAGCCGCGACGCCGAAGCCAAGCGCTGGCAATTCAATCTCCGCGCCGGCGTGGTATTCTCCGACGGTTCCCCGGTTATTCCTGCCGACGTAGTTGCGGCGCTTGCGCCGATCTTGCCGAACGGCCGCCAGATTCTTGCCGGCGCCAATTCGATCGCCATCGAATCCGCTTCGCCCATGACGGATCTTCTTGAAGAGCTCGCCTCAGGCCGCTATTTCATTTTTCGGGCGTCACCGAGCGGCGAACTCATCGGCACCGGCCCGTTTGTTGTTTCCCAATGGAATGCGAGCGGAACCCTGCAGTCCCGCTCGACCTTTGTGGCCAACGAGCGCGCCTGGAGCGGCCGCCCGTTCCTCGACGCGATCGAGATTGTTTTCGGCGTAGCCCCCGCGCGACAGCTCATCGATCTCCAAGTGGGAAAGGCCGATCTCTCCGAACTCACGCCAGATCTCATGCAGCGCGCCGAGCAGGCGCGGCTCCGCACGTGGTCCTCACAACCGGTCGAGCTCGTCGCGCTCGTTTTCGACGGGGCCAGTCCCGCGGTGCAGGACGCGCGTTTGCGCGAGGCGCTCTCCGTTTCGATCGATCGCGCTACGATGGCGGGTGTGTTGCTTCAAAAGCAAGCCGAGCCTGCCGCGGCTCTTTTGCCGGGATGGCTCACCGGGTATGCTTTTCTGTTTCACATGGAGACCAATCCCGATCGCGTCAGGGAGCTTCGCGCCGCTGTCGCGGCCAACGCGGTGAGCGCGGCCGGGCCGTTGCGCCTCGGCGTTGAGGCGGCTGGAGACCTGTCGCGCCTGCTCGCCGAGCGTGTGGCCGTCAATGCCCGGCAAGCCGGCTTCAATCTGCAGGTCATCGGGCATGCCGTTTCATCCACGGCGACAAGTACGAACGTGGCTCCGGACGTGCGCCTGATTTGCTGGCGCGTTTCCTCTCTCTCTCCGCGCGCCGCTCTCGATTCTCTCGCCGCCGCAGCGGGGCTTTCCGAAACTCCGGCCGCGGCATTGAGCGCCGATCCCGGACAGCTTTACCGGCGCGAGCGCGCCACACTTGACTCGTATTTCGTCATTCCACTCGTCTATTTGCCCGAGTCGTTGGCGCTGGGCAGCGCGGTGTGCGACTGGATGCCGTCGCCCTGGGGCGAATGGCATCTGGAAACCGTCTGGCTCGATCGTCCCACCGGCGCGGCGCCGCAGAATTCCCCGGCCCCTGCCGCGCCGCAAGGAGCCCGCCCGTGACGTTCCGCACCAAGCTGCTGGTCATCTTTCTTTTCACGGTGGTCGCGTCGGTAGGCGTGGTTGGCTGGGGAGTGATGTACTACACCCAGCGCGCGTTCGAAGAGATGGATGGGCAACGGACCGAAGCGCTCGTGTCGCAATTCCGGAAGGAGTTTGCGCAGCGAGGCGACGAGGTGGTTCGCCGCGTGGAAGGCATCGCCAACGCGGAAGTCACGCTGCAGATGGCCATCGCGCTGGCGCAGCCGAACGCGGACCTGTCCCGCTACTTCCACGACGCGACCGGGGCGGCCCAAGAGCACGGCCTCGACTTCGCCGAGTTCGTCAGTAACGACGGCACGCTGATTTCATCGGTGCAGTATCCCGCCCGCGTCGGGTACAAGAACGATTGGATCCTGCAGGAGAAGAACTGGCCGGCGCAGGGCGCTTTTCTGAAGCGTGAAGGAATGCCCGACGGCGTGGCGCTCTCGCTCACGGCCGTGCGCACCGTGCCGGTGGGCGACAAGAACTTCTACGTCGTCGGCGGGCAGCGCCTCGACGAAGATTTTCTGAGCACGCTCGTTTTGCCGTCCGGTATGCGCGCCCTGCTGTACCGCAACCTCGAGGCCAACTTCATCGCGGGCGACCTGACCAGCCCCACGGGAGAAGTCGCGCAGGCGGACCGCTTCGCGCAGCTGATCGGGCGGATTCAAAAGGATCCGGTCCCGCTTGTGGACACGATCGAGTGGTCTGCCGACCCCGCTAGCGCGGAGGCCTTCCACGCGATTCCTCTCATGGGCCGCAACAACGATCTTCTCGGCGTGCTGCTGCTCGGCAGCTCACGCGGCGAACTCGTTCTTCTCACGCGCCGCATCGAATGGATCGCGCTCGCGGTCGGCGCAGCCGGCATCTTTCTCGGTTTTCTGCTGGCGTGGTGGGTTTCGGCGCGGGTCACGCGCCCGGTTGTGCGCCTGGCCGAAGGCGCTCGCGACGTGGCCTCGGGGCACTGGGACACACGCGTCGATGTTACTTCCGCCGATGAGATCGGGCAGTTGGCGATCGCTTTCAACGACATGATCCGGCAGCTTGCCGGACAGCGCGAGCGGCTTATTCAGGCCGAGCGCGTGGCCGCATGGCGCGAGCTGGCCCGGCGCCTGGCCCACGAGCTGCGAAACCCGCTCTTTCCGCTGCAGATCACGGTCGAGAATCTGCAACGCGCGCGCGGTTTATCCACGGAACAGTTCGACGAAATCTTTACCGAGTCCACCGCCACGTTCAAGACGGAGCTGGCGAACCTGAACACCATCGTCAGCCGCTTCAGCGATTTCTCGAAAATGCCCGCGCCGAAATTCGAGCGTGTGGACCTGAACGAAGCAGTGCGCAACGCGGTACGGCTCTTCGAGCCGCAGTTCGGCGCCATGGGGCGTCCGCCGATCACGCCGGAGTACTACCTGGCTGAGAATCTGCCTCCGATCCAGGCGGACCCCGATCTGCTACATCGCGCGCTGCAGAACCTGGTTTTGAACTCGCTCGACGCGATGTCCGCCGGCGGCACGCTCACGGTGCGCACCCAGGCGCTGCCGAGCGGCGTTCGCCTGGAAGTTTCCGACACCGGCAAGGGCCTCACGCCCGAGGAATGCTCCCGCCTCTTCACGCCGTACTATACGACCAAGCAGCACGGCACCGGTCTGGGCTTGGCCATCGTTCAGTCGGTGGTGAGCGATCACGGCGGAACCATCTCGGTTTCGAGCGAGCCCGGCCAGGGCGCGACTTTCCGCATCGAGTTCCCGCTCCGTCCGTCCGGCGCGCCCGCAGCCGAGAGCGAGGAATCGGCCGGTTCCGGGGCTGCGCCCGCGCCCGATGCTACCGAAGGGTCGGATTGATGGCTCAGGAGACTGCGCGTGTCTCGTAAGGCTCATCTGCTCATTGTGGATGACGATCCCAACACCTTGGCGTCGCTCTCGCGCGCGTTTCGCCTGGCCGGCCACGAGGCCACCGTCTGCGATTCCGCCGGGCGCGCCGCTGAACTCATCCGCACCGAGCCGTTCGATCTCATCCTTTCCGATGTGGTGATGCCCGGGAAAGACGGGCTCTCTCTCCTCGAAGACCTCAAAGCCGCCGGCGTGAAGACTCCCGTCGTGCTGATCTCCGGCCAAGCCAATATCGAAATGGCGGTGCGCGCCACGAAACTCGGCGCTCTCGACTTCCTGGAGAAACCTCTCTCCACTGAGAAGCTTCTCGTCACCGTCGAGAACGCCCTGCGGCTCACGCGCCTCGAAGAAGAGAACCAAGAGCTGCGGCGCCATCTGGGGAAACACGAACTCGTCTGGTCCGGCGCGGCGATGGAGCGGGTCATGGCGCAGGTCGAGCGCGTGGCGCCCAGCGAAACCCGCGTGGCGATTCTCGGCGACACCGGCACCGGCAAGGAATTGATCGCCCGCGCCATCCACGAGAAGAGCCATCGGCGAGAAGGTCCCTTCATCACGCTCAATTGCGCCGCCGTCCCCGCGGAGCTCATCGAGTCCGAACTCTTCGGCCACGAAAAAGGCGCGTTCACCGGCGCCGCGGCGCGTCACCTCGGAAAATTCGAGCAGGCAGAGGGCGGGACGCTCTTCCTCGACGAGATCGGCGATATGCCGCTGGCGATGCAGGCCAAGCTGCTGCGCGTGCTGGAAGAAGGCGAGATCGAGCGCGTCGGCGGCGACAAGCCGGTGCGCGTAAACGTCCGCGTACTCGTCGCCACTCACCGGCAACTCGACGAAATGGTCCGCCAGAACGCTTTCCGCAGCGATCTTTTTCACCGCATCTACGTTTTTCCGCTCAGACTTCCGCCGCTGCGCGAGCGCCTCGAGGATCTGCCCGTCCTGGCGGCTCACTTTGCGCGCCTGGTGGCCGCGCAGAACGGCTGGAAGGAAAAGCAGTTCGACGCCGAGGCGATCGGCGAACTGAATCGTTACCTGTGGCCGGGAAACATCCGCGAGCTGCGCAACGTGGTCGAACGGCTGGCGATCATCGCCGCGGGCGATACGGTCACCGCGGAAGATGTGCGCATGGTTCTGCCTGCCGCCGCGTCCGCGTCAAGCGCGTCCTCCGCCGCGAGTTCGGGGACGCTCGCCGAGCGCGCCGAGTCCTTTGAAAGGGAAGTGCTGCTCGCCGAATTGCGCCGGCACAACTTTCACATGACCAATGTCGCCCGCGTGCTGGGCCTCGAGCGCAGCCACCTGTACAAGAAATGCCAGCAGCTCGGGATCGACCTGCAATCGCTCAAGAAATCCGAATAGGCGCCGCGCCCGTGCGAGAATACCCCACATGAACCCGTGGCTGATCGCCGCGCCGGCGACGCTCGTAGCTGCCGGCGGAGTCGTCGCTTATGGGGCGGCTTGCCCACAATCGCAGCTCTTCGGGCCTACGATCCGGCGCACGGCCTCGCCGCGTCAGCTCGCGATCACCTTCGACGATGGGCCGAACCCCGCTCTCACGCCGCAACTTCTGAATCTTCTGGAGCGGGAGAAAACCCGCGCGACGTTCTTTGTCGTGGGCCGGTTCGTCCGGCAGTGTCCCGATGTTGTCCGCGAGATTGCCGCGCGCGGGCATGCCATCGGCAATCACACCGAAACGCATGCGAATCTCTTCCGGCTCGGCTCGGCGGGAATTCTGGACGAGCTGCGGCGCTGTCAGGATGCCATTGCCGAGGCGACCGGCGCGGCTGCTCGATGGATGCGTCCTCCGTTCGGCTTCCGCAGCCCGTGGCTTGGCGGCGCCGTGCGCGAGCTGGGACTGCGCGGCGTCGTCATGTGGAGCGTTCTCCCCGGTGACTGGCGCGGGAAACCCGCTGAATGGCTGATCGGGCGCATGCAGACGATTGACGCGCGGATGGAGCGCCATCGGCAGGAGCCGTCCGCCGGAGGCGACATCTTGTGTTTGCACGACGGCGACTATCGCTTCCTCAACGCCGATCGCCGCGCCACGCTTGCCGCTTTGGAATATTGGCTCCCACGCTGGCGCGACCGCGGCCTCGAATTTGTTACAATCGATTCGTGCGCGCCTGCGGCGCGCCGCTGACCATGGACGAACGCTCATTCTATTCCGAACGCGAAGAGGTCAAGAAGCAGAAGCTCTTCTGCCCGTTCTGCCGGAACGAATTTGAGTTTCCGGTCCGCTGGAAGGTGCGCATCAAGAGGAAGGAACTGCCGCGCGGCGCGAGCGATGAGGACAAGAAGCGCTTCGCGAAGGCCAGCTCCTACATGGTTCGCGCGGACGACCTCGCGGCCTGCTACAAGTGCCGCAAGCGCATCGAGCTCACCGGCCAGTCCACCGTGCTCATTTCCGATGCGCTCGGCGATCCCGGCGCGGACCCTGAAAACTTCGGCAACCGCTGAAGCGCCGGGAGCGCGACTCGTTCGCCGCGAGTCGCCCGTTGCTCTTTGTCAGATTTGCGGATAGATCTCGAAGAACGCATCCACTGACCGGCGCAGCGTCTTCTCAATCTCGTCCTTGCTGCCTTCGATGAGGTGCATCTGGATGCGGGTCTTTCGCCCGTTTTTTAGCGTCATGAAGGCTTCTTTTACTTCGCCCAACTCGTCCGCCGGGAAGAGTCTCATCCCGTACACCAGCGCCAGTTTCGCCATCGCCTCGCTCCCCCCATTCTCGCGTTCTCTGGAAGCGTAAGGCTTGCCGCAGCGGCCGTCAAACCTGCCCGGCGGAGACGCCGAACGCCTCTCCCGGTTCCGCTGCGCTATACTGGGGCATCTTCTCGTCCGGCACAGGCATCGCACTTGACTGCGGAGGCATCCGATGAGAATGACCCGGCCGATGTACTCGATGGCCACGGCGATACTCGCTCTCCTTTCCATGGGCAGCCTCACGGCCGCTCAGGAAGCGGCTGGGCCGCAGACTGCTCCGCCACCCCCAGTCGCTCCTCCGCCGCAACCTGCTCCCGCGCCGCGGGCCGCGACCGGCGAGAAGGTCATCGTCCCGGCGGGCACGCGGCTGGCGGTTGTCCTTGAAAACGGCATCTCCACGCGCGGCGCCAAACCGGGTGACGGCGTCTATTTTCAGACTGCGTTTCCGGTCACACAGAACAACCGCATCGTGATTCCGGTCGGCTCCTACATCAGCGGCGAAATCATCGAAGCGAAGCGCCCCGGCCGCGTGAAGGGCCAAGGTGAATTCCGCCTGCGCCTGAATACGCTCATCCTTCCGAACGGTTACACGGTCGACCTCAACGCCGCGCCGCGCACGGCCGATACCGGCGGCAAAGAAACGACGGACCCGGAGGGAAAGGTCACAGGGCCGAGCGGCAAAGGAAAGGATGTCGGCACCGTCGCTGAGACGACCGTTACCGGCGCGGGCATCGGTGCCATCGCCGGCGGCGGCAAGGGCGCGGGCATCGGCGCCGGCATCGGAGGCCTTGCCGGCCTAGCCGCGGTTCTTCTCACGCGTGGCCCGGAAGCCCAGATGCCGCGCGGCTCGACCCTCGATATCGTTATCGAGCGCGAGATTACGCTCGACGCTGACAAGATTCAATTCGATCGTCTGGGCCGCATGTCGCCGGTCATTCCAGCTTCACCGCGATATTGACGTGTTGATGAAAGCGTGGCTCCTGCGACTCGCAGAGCCACCGGCAGGAGTTAGAGCTTGGGGTGAGCGCGTCGATCTTGAGGGGAGGCGGGTTCAGGGCCTGTCCCACTGCGTCTCTGGGCCTCGGCTTCGGCGAAGCGCATCGGGCTGAACATCTCCCAATCCAGTGAAACTCGTTTCTCCGTCACCCATTCCCGGATGAGCTTCGCCGTTACCGGCGCCAGCAGGATTCCACTCCGAAAATGTCCGGTGGCGATCACCAATCCTTCGATTTCCGTCGGGCCGATGATCGGGAGGTGGTCGGGCGTATCCGGCCGCAGCCCCGACCAAGTCTCCACAATCGCGGCATTCTTCAGACCCGGAGCCACCTCGATCGCTGCGTCCAGGATTCCCTGAATTCCTCCGGCGGTGAGTCCTTTCTCAAATCCGACGTATTCCACGGTGCTTCCCGCCACGATTCGCCCGTTGTTCCGCGGCACGAGGTACACGCGCTCGGACCACAGCACCCGTTCGATCTTCACGCGCTCCGAGCGCAGGGCCACCATCTGCCCGCGGGCGGGGCGGACAGGCGCGTACGCCGCCGCACCATCAATCGCCGTCGAGAAGCAGCCTGCGGCAATGATGGCCCATCCCGCGGCAATTCGCTTGCCGGCGGCCACCACGCCGGCGCAGCGGTTCCCTTCGCGCCAGATTGCTTCGATGCTTCTCCCCGCACAAAACTCGACGCCGCCCCGCCGCGCCGCCTCGATCGCCGCGCGCGTCAGTTCGCGATTGTCCACCGCAGCTTCGGCGGGCCGCAAAGCGGTCGCGGCCACGTCCGGGCTCAGCGCCGGCTCGAGTTCCAGGGCCTCAGCAACGCGCAGAGGCTCGCACTCGAGGCTCAGTCCCCGATGAAGCGCCACGAGCGTGCTCAACTCCCGCGCGGCATCCCTTGAGAAAAGCGCTTCGAGCGTTCCCTTCGGCCGATAACCCACTTTCTGACCGGACAGCTCCTCGACCGACCGCACGAACTCCGGATAGAGAGCAAGGCTCGTTCTCCCCAGCGTGACCATCGGAATCTGACTGGGGCTTTCCGGCGCCGGCGAGAGAATCCCCGCCGCGGCCCGCGATGCTTCCCGCCCCGGATCCTGCCGGTCAAATACAGCCACGCGCAGTCCGGCGCGCGCGAGCTCGAGTGCGATCGAACCACCAATCAGTCCGGCTCCCGCCACGACTGCGTCGTACGTCTTCATGTCTTCATCTTAGCGCGTTGCCAAGGCGAGAGCGCCTACTGCGGGAGCTTGTATCTCGCGGCGCTGCGGGCGGCGGAGGAGATGGGGCACAAGCTCGGGCATCCGCAGGAAGCCGATAACTACCACAGCCTGTTCTTGAAGGCGCAGAAGAGCTACATCGAGAAGCTGTGGGCCGGTGAGTACTTCCGCTACGACACGCAGAGCGAGTACAAGGACAGCATCCAGGCCATGCAGTTGGCCGGGCAGTGGTACGCCACGATGACCGGCCTGGGCGACCTCGTGCCCAAGGAGATGCAGCGGGCGGCGTTGAAAAAGGTCTTCGACTTCAACGTCATGAAGTTCGGCAACGGCGGGCTCGGCGCGGTGAACGGCATGCGTCCCGACGGGCAGGTCGTGCACACGACCGAGCAGATCCAGGAGGTATGGGTGGGCACGACGTTCGCCCTAGCCGCGATGCTGTTGCAGGAAGGGATGAAGGAGGAGGCCTACAAGACGGCCTGGGGCATCTACGACGTCAGCTACAACAAGAAGGGCTACTGGTTCCGCACGCCGGAATCGTGGGACAGCGAGATGAGGTACCGCGCCCAGATGAACATGCGTCCGGCGGCCGTCTGGGCCATGGAGATGCTCGGGCCGCCGTCAGGGGCAAAGTAGGCCGCATGCGCTGAAGAAGAAAAACAAGAGAACTGCCCAGCCTTACTGCAGGCGGCGAACTAAGTCCTCTCGCGCCTCTCGTTTCACCTTTGCTGATAGGTCCGGCCATCAAATTTGTATGTCACGTAATTCGGCTTTAGGCGGACGATTGCCCCTCCTCTCACGTCCCTGAGGCCATTTGTCTTGGTCTTGAGCACCTGCAGACCAAGGGCAATGGTGCTTAGCACAAGCCTGTGACTGTTTCGCGTTCCTCTGAAGATCCAAAACGGGCCAATGTTCGGACCCCAGAGGCATGCATTCTTTGCCTTTATGATTAAGTCGATTTCGTTTGGCCCATCTAGGTGAATCTGCGAGGCCTCGTACCACGTCGCCAGAATTGCGTCTCGCGAGCCGCCTTCTATTTCACATGTGCGGACGTCAGAATCTCGGCGAAGAATCTCCAGCACGTCTTCGGGAATGGGCGCTGGCTGTTCGAGGGGCTCCTCCAGTCCGAATCGCATCTGTTCGCCTTGAGGCACCTTTGCGGGTGTCTGTCCCTCGGCCCTCTGCCCGATCGCAATCGCTAAGGCAAGAAGCGTGAACCAAAGTTTCATGTGCTGTCCCTCATTTCTACTGACACTCTGGAAGGTAATTCATGGCATCTTGAAACGCCTTAATGGTCTCAGCCCAACTCTTGGGGTGCTGATTGAAGGGAGAATCAGGCAGACCCGCCCATCTCGTATTTCCATCCCAAATAGCTTGGACGATTTGACCTGACATGGCGTCGTCGATCATACCCAGGCGGTTCATCAGTCTTTCCATGGCTTGGTCCTGAGCATCGTGCGTCGGCCCCCCTGTTCCGAACTGATTCCAAGTACCTACGTTAAACATATAACGACCGAAGGCTGTGCTGTTTGAAACGGTCGCGTCGACTAGTATATTCGGATGCGCGGTGAGGGACTCCACATCCTGAGCGGACATATTCCACGGGGCTCCCGTGGAATAGTACCGCCCCACTTTCAAGCCACTGTAGGATTGAGGTGCGCTGATCACCCTTCCGCCTACAAGAGTTCCGTACCCGTCATTTGGTTGATCTGCAGTACCTTCATCATGGGCAACCATTTCCTCAAGCGCCCCGGTAATGCACTTCTTGTAGTTTGGTGGCGGGGGCGGCTGAGGATTTGGGAGGAGACCGGCAAATGGATCGCCCCCGGGGATGCCGGCACTCAGGCCGCTCGTGTCGAACCAGAACGCTTGCCCATAGATGGGTGTGACTGATCTTAAGACCCAAGACTCGACGAACTCGAAAGTCAGGTTATAACCGATAGGCCGATCCATGAAATTGAACGGATCGGTCCACAAGCCAAGGCGGTCGGCCTCGCCAGGGTCGCAAATGCCCCCGCCGCTGTTGACGTTGCCGTCGGGTGGCGAACACCAACCGGACGGATCAATGCCATTCACCGGATCATTCTCCACATACGTGTAGCGGTTCCACGACTGCGGATCGGCCAGATTCGCGGGCGCGATATCCGGCGACAGGAACCGCCCCAGGTTGCTCGCGTACGTCCGCCCCGTGGTGTAGTCGTTCCCCGTCTCGCTGTCGCGATCGTACGTCGTGAACTTCTGCTTCGTGGTCGTGCCGGTTTCGTACCACTTCTCCCCGAACGGGTAGTGACCCAACTCGCCCACCACCGTCCCGTTCCCGTTCGTCAGCACCCGTGCTGACAGGTGGTCCTGGTGGAAGTAGGTCGTCGCCCCGTTTTCGAGCTTCGCCACACGCGCCCCGCCGGAGTAAATATACTCTCGCGAAGGCGTGCCAATCCCCGCTCCGTTGTCGTATTCCGCAATCAATGAGCCGCCCGAATAAACGTACACGGTGGACATGCCGCTGACGGTCTTCAGCACGCGCAACCCCTTACCGTCGTAGCTGTTGTCCAACACGATGCGCGAAATAAGAGGCTATCTGGCCTTAACGAGGTCGAGAGACAGGAGTTCGGCCTTCTGCGCCAGGTTGCGGGCCCGCAGCCAATCTCCGCCGCGGACGGCTTCGCGGGCCTGAGCGATAAAGCTCCGCACCTTTTCCGCGAGTTCGGTCTGAGTCGTCGAGAGCCTCCTGCCGAGAGTGGTTCGCAAGTTATTCTCGGCGACGCGCAAGCTCTGTTGGGTCTGTTGTTGGGCTGTCGACTGTTCTTCCGGCGAAAGCTGAGGCGAGAGGAGGGGAGCTGGTGGCAGCGCAGATCCGGCGTCACCTGCGTTGGCGCCCGATCCTGCGGGAATGTGCGGCCTTGGCGGGAGGCTGTTCCGCACAAAGATGAGCTGCGGGGGCGCAGGGGGCTCGATCTGGAGCTCCGGTGGCGCGACTGGCTCTTCAATGAGAACCGGTCTGGGGGGCACGCGAGGACGCACCTGGTTCACGAGGCGCCAGTTCACCGTCGGCGTCTTTCGCGCCGGGCAGCCCGCGGCGAATGTACAGCACGCCAGAAGCAGCGCGACGAAGATAGCCGTCTGCCGCTTCGGGCGCTGCTCCGTTCGCAAGCGCGTCCATCTCTGCCGGGCTGGTAGCGCACGCGCCATCTCTTAGGAAGCCAAAGGGAGCTCGATCCGGAACGTCGTTCCCCTTCCGACTTCAGAGTTAAAGTCTATCGAACCGTTATGAAGTTGCACAATCCGGAAGGTGCTCGCCAGACCGATTCCGCTGCCTCCCGGCCGCGTAGTGAAGAACAACTGAAAGACCTTCTGCCGGTGTTCCGGCGCGATCCCGCGCCCCGTGTCTTCCACGGCGATCTCGGCCATTTCGCCGCGCCGACTCAGCATCAAGCGGAGCTGCCCCCCATTTCCCATGGCTTCGACGGCATTCAGGACCAGGTTCAGCACGGCTTGCTTGAGCAGAGCCCGATCCACGCGGACCGGGGGCACATCGATCGGCAGCAATTGCGCCACCTGGACTTTGGCCTTCCGCAGTTGCGGCTGGGCCACGCGCACTACCTCCGCCAGCAACTCGGCCAGTTGCGTCTCTTCCAGACGCAACTCCATCGGCTTGGTGAAATCCAGGAATCGCTTCACGACCGTGTCCAGCCGGTCGATCTCCATGTCCAGTACTTGTACGGCGTGCCGCGCGCCGTCCTGTTCGCGCGGGAGCGCTTCCCTGAGGTTCTCGAGCCAGAGGCGCATGGAGTTCAACGGGTTCTTGACCTCGTGAGCCACGCCCGCGGTAATCCGCCCCAGCGCCGCGAGCCGCTCGGAGACCTGGAGCTGGGTACCGATGCTCTCGAGCGAATCGAGATCGCGCAAAGTGACGAGCGCGCCCATGCGCGTCCCGTCTTCTTCCACGGGTTGCACGCTGACGCCCACGCGCTTCAATCCTTGTTCCGTCTCGATCTCCACCTCCGTCGCGGCGACGCTCGCGAACTGGCCGCCTTCGATCCGCAGCGCCTGCCGCAAAGGATGCTGTGCCGGAAAAATCTCTTCGGCAAGCCTGCCCATGAATTCGCCCGCCGGGGCTCCGAGAAACTTCTCCGCCGCCGGGCTCACCATCACCGCCCGCGAATCGCGGGTGAACAGGATCAAGCCGTCTTCGAGCCCGGCCATCACCTGGTCGAGGTTATCTCGCAGGGTGCTGAAAATCTCATGCACGCCACGAAGTTGTTGCCCCACCTGCGTGATCTTCTGGCTGACTTGGCCGAGCTCATCGGCACGGCCCGCCAGCCCCCTCACCGGAATCGCGGCCGGGTCGAACTGTCCCGCCGAGATGCGGTCCAACTGCGCCGAGATGTCCGCCAGAGGCGCCAGGGTCGCCCGGCTAACGACCGCGGCGAGCGCCGTGGAGAGCAGCAGGGCGACCAACACGATCCTGCCCGCGGTGCGCAAGCCCGGAGTCAGCTCGTTCCGGAGCAATGCGGAAGGAAGTCCGATGCGGACATCGCCGAACGGCTTGCCGCTCATGTTGAAAGGCAAGTCCACCTCGTACATCCGTGGTGGCCCGTAGAGGACGCGCATCTGCTGAAAGAAGCCGCTCTGCAGGAGTTGGTCGAGCCGGGTGCGGCGCGGCACGTAGGTTCCCTGGAGCGAAACGTCGCTGGAGAGCATGGCAATGCCGTCGCGGTCGGCGATGGTCACTTCGTCGATGGAGGGAGAGTAATCGACCGCCGCATCGAGAAGGGAATTCAGGCCCCGGTCAACCTCAAAGGCGTGGCGAACGTAATCGTAAATGTCGTCGGGACTGCCTGTGGCAGGCCGCGAGCCCTGCTCCGCCGCGTTGGTCAGGGCATGCTGCGACTGCAGGAATACCTGCTCGGCCACGAAGCGCGCGCGGTCGTTGGCCGTGCGCATCACCTGCATCGCCAGCCGCGCGACAAACACCGCCGACACGACGGCCACGACGGCCAGCACCAGGCCGGTCATCACCAGCGTGAGTTTTGTTCGCAGGCGAAGCTGCATATTTCCTCACTCACCTGCTTCGGCGCTGGCAGCGCCATATTCCTTGAGCTTGTTATGAAGTGTCTTCAAGCTGATGCCGAGCAAATCCGCCGCCCGCGTCTTGTTGTTGCCGGTGGCCTGAAGCGTCTGCAGGATGAGTTCGCGCTCGATGGCGTCCACCGTTGTTCCCACCGGAAAGCGCATGCTGGACAAGTCACTGGGGCCCTTCCCAGCGCCCTTGCCGAATTCTTCCGGCAGGTGCGCGCGGCCGATCAGTTCCCGGTCGCAGACGATCGCGGCGCGCTCGAGGACGTTACGCAGCTCGCGGATGTTGCCCGGCCAGGTGTGGCTCATGAAAATGTCCATGACCTCGGCGCCCACGCCGCGCACGTGCTTCCCGTGCTTGGTGTTGATCTCCCGCAACATGTATTCCGCGAGCAGCGACATGTCGTCCTTGTGGTCCCGAAGCGGCGGCAGGTGGATATGAAAGACGTTCAGCCGGAAATATAGATCCTGCCGCAAATGGCCGCTGGCCACCGCCTGTTCGGGGTCCTTGTTGGTGGCGGCGAGCACCCGCACGTCCACGGGCGTCTCGCTCTTGCTTCCGAGGCGACGCACCTTTTTGTCTTCGAGGACGCGCAGCAGTTTCGCCTGGGTCGGAGCGGGCATTTCGCCGATCTCGTCGAGCAGCAACGTCCCACCGTCAGCGAGCTCGAAGCAGCCGATGCGCCGCTCGGCTGCGCCGGTGAACGCGCCGCGCTCGTGCCCGAAGATCTCGCTCTCCATCAATGTCTCGGGAATGGCGGAGCAATTGATGGGCACGAACGGCCCCGTCGTCCGGGGCGAGAGCCGGTGGATGGTCCGCGCCACGACTTCTTTGCCCGTGCCGGTCTCCCCGGTGATCAGCACCGAGGCCGACGACGGCGCCGCCATCTCCACAAGCCGCATCACTTCCTGCATGGCCTTCGACCCGCCCACCAGTTCGCCCAGCCGCCCCGCCTCGCGCAACTGGCGTTGCAGCGATTGCAGTTGGCGCGCGTCGCGCGCCTTGCCCAGCGCACGATCCAGCAGCGCCCGCAGCACCGGCCCCTTCAACGGCTTCTCGATGTACCAGAACGCCCCCGCCTCGATGGCGGAGACATTGCGCTCTTCGCTCCCCTTGCCGGTGATGACAATCGCAGGAACATCGAACAATTCCTGGCCGAGCTGCTTCAGCAGCTCGAGTCCGTTCATGCCCGGCAACTCCACGTCTGCGATCAGTGTGTCCGGCTGAAACTCGGTGAATTTCGCCAGAGCGTCTTCCGCGCTGGCCACGCCAAGCACATCGAAGCCCCACCTTTGCAGCAGCGCCTCGTAACCCTTCCGAGAGTTTTCTTCGTCTTCGACGATCAGCACGCGATCTTTGCGCTCCAGCCCCGTTAGAGCGTGCACGGCCGTCCTTGCGTCTTCGCTCATGTACACCTGCCTTGTCGGCACCGGCCTTTCCCAACGACTCTAGCAATTGCCCGCCAGATTGCCAAGCGGAGTGGCTTTTATAAGATGAAACCAATGGGGAAGCGGTTTGCGGCGCCGGTGGCGGCTTACGTCCACTCAGGGCCAAAGCCGCGCCTCCGCAGTTACGGACTCAGGCTGGCTTTCACCGCTGATGTTTCTGAAAACGGGTGATAACGAAAATTCAGGAGATTGCAGATGGCTGCCCCGGAGCTACCGCTCGTTCTTTCCCAGGTACAGCGCTCGCTCCAATTCCAACTCGAGCTTTGTGCCCGGCGGCAAGGTCAGCTCGTGGCCGAGACCTGAGGTCATCAGAAACGCGGCCGCGGCGCCCGCCGCTGCGCCGATTCCCGCAGCCTTTGGGCTTTTGCCCGCAGCAGCTCCTGCTACCGCTCCGGCCGCGGCGCCCGCGGCTGCCGCCTTCGCGTCGTCGTTTGCGGAGGAGGTGCGCGCTTCGATCTCGCCTTCCTTGCTGGGCCCGCTCTTCACGCTGTGTTCTCCCGGAACGCCTACGACTTCCGCAACGATTGGCAACTTCCCGTTCTTCGTTTTGATTTGGTCGAATGTCAGCCAAATCTTGGCGCGCCCGGTGACGCTCGCGGGCTCCACGCGGCTCACGTGTCCTACAATCTCCGCTCCCGGCGGAATCGCGACTGCATTCTCACTTTCAAGTGGCTCGAGTGTTCGTACCTTGAATCGATCGTTTTCTTTTGCGGTCTTCGTAGTCAGTTCGTCTTCGAGTCTGACCAAGAAGCGGTATCCCGGGACAACCGTGTAATTGGCGGAAGACTGGGGACTGGACGACCCGTACGGGTTCTCCGAAGACTGTTCCTGCGCGAGTAGCGGCACTGCCGTGATGACAATAAGAGCGACTCCCAGCGCTGTGCACATTGCGGATTTATTCCGAATTGATTTCATTTGCTCCTCCCTTGAACCGCGCGCGAATGCCGTTCCACCCAAACTTGCCGTTCACTCTCAATCTGGCGCCCAGACCCGGCCGAAAAACCCAGCGTTCTGGCGAGTGGGTCGGGATAGCCCGAGCAAGTCGGCACGACACCAGGGCGAGACAGGAGCAAGCGGCTGGCCAGCGCGGCGGTTACAGCTTCTTCTTTCTTTAGAACCAGTTGCGGGATCTTGAGGAACGCTCCGAGTAGTCGACTGCCGGGCAATCCGGACACTGTGCAAGGCTAAGCCGTCGGCTCAAAGGTCGACCTGTACCAAGGGACAGGAGGAACTGTGCCGGAACTGTACCTTCGGACGGGGTTCAACGAAGCCGCGGAACTCGCGATGCAAGCCATCGCTCGATCTCGTGCAATACGCGCAAGAACATCGCCTCGGTCAGACGGCCGGTCTGCGTGTTTTGCTGACTTGGGTGGTAAGAGCCGAACAGCCGCGGAAACCCCTCCGGCAGAGCCGCCTCGGCGCCATGCGCGAAGCGATAAGCGGCCCGGGTGCGAATCGCTCCTCGCGCCTTCAGGATTTCGAGGTAGCCATCCCAGGCGATTCTCCCCAGCGCCAGAACCGCGCGCGGGCGCAGCAGCTCGAGTTCGCGCTCGAGATACGGCCGGCAGTTTGCCACCTCGCCGGGAAGCGGCTTATTCCCAGGCGGCGCGCATCGGAGCGTTGCCGTGACGTACGCGTTCCGCAGCTCCAGTCCGTCATGGCAGTCGCGGGAGGTGGGTTGGTTCGCGAAGCCGGCGCGATGCAACAACCGGTAGAGGAAGTCGCCTGAACGGTCGCCGGTGAACACGCGGCCGGTGCGGTTTCCTCCATGCGCTGCCGGAGCAAGTCCCAGGATGAGCAGTTGCGCCTGCGTGTCGCCGAAACCCGGCACCGGCTTGCCCCAGTACGTCCACTCGCGAAAGGCGCGCCGCTTCTCTCGCGCGACCTTCTCGCGATAAGCGACCAGCCGAGGACATTGCCGGCAGGCGACGATTTCTTTGTTCAAGACGCGGAGATCGTCATTCATGGCGCGCCGTTTCGCGCTATGCAGATGGACGTGTCAGCAGGCGTTGCAGCTCTGGAAAGGGCACCGCGTCATCGAATAGGGAGGAATACGTGCCAGTCTCCAGCAGCTCCTTTCCGACCCGCCGCACAACCCCGAGCGTTGCGCGCATGAGCGCCGATCCCACGCTTGCTCGCGCGACTCCCATCTTCTGCAGTTCCGCGAGCGGAGGGCAGCCGGGAGAAACGAGCACGTTCAACGGCGCTGCAAGCGCCTGGACCAACTTCGTGATGGTCTCCCGGTCTCGAATCCCCGGCGCGAACAGACAATCCGCTCCCGCCTGGCGATAGGCGCGCAGGCGTTCCACGGTTCGCTCGAAACGCGAGGCCGGCTCGCCGATGGGCAGCAGATAAATGTCGGTGCGCGCATTGATCACGAGCGGCACACCCAAAGATGACGCCACCTCGCGAATCGCGCGGATCTTATCCACCTGGAGGGGTAGCTCCACGTGCGAGCCTTCATCCTTGCTCGTCACGTCTTCCAGGTTTAAGCCTACCGCGCCGGCTGCGACCACGGCTTTCGCGGTTTCCACCATGTCGGCGGGCGTTGTGCCGTAGCCTGCTTCCACGTCGGCGGTTACAGGCACGCGCACCGCGTGCGCAATTCTTCTGACCACGTCCAGCATCTCCTGCCGGGAAATGTGCTGGCCGTCGGGATACCCCAACGATGCGGCGATCCCAGCGCTGGTCGTGGCGATCGCGGGGAATCCCGCCTCCTCCAGGATTCGTGCGCTCGCGACATCCCACGCATTCGGCAGCAGCAGGATGCGCGGCTCCTTGTGCAACCGCCGAAAACCTTCCGCCTTTTCTGCTTGTTCTTGAACGTTCATTTTCCGCCTCACTTGAGTTTCTGCAGTACTTCCTCGTGCAAGCGCCCGTTTGACGTCACCAAGCTCCCGCCATAGATCGTTCTTTCTCCCGTGAAGTTTGTGGCCCGGCCGCCCGCTTCTTCGACGATGACCAGGAGCGGCGCGACATCCCAGGCCGCTACTCTCACGTCGATACCCACGTCCGCGGCGCCCTCGGCCACCAGCATGTGCTGCCAAAATCCGCCGAAGCCGCGGCTGTATGCCGCGCCGTCGGTCAGACGCCGCATGCGCTGCACCGCCTCGTGGTCCTTGCGCACATCGGTGCCGCAAGTGATCACCATCGCTTCGGCCAGCCGCCCGACTTCGGAGACTTGCAGCCGCTGCTCGTCGCGCCACGCTCCTTCGCCGCGATAGGCCCGCCAGCGTGTGCCGAGCGCCGGGGCGCTGACGAGGCCCGCCACGACCTCGCCGCCGGTCTCCACGCCAAGAAGCGTCCCGAACGTCGCTATCCCTCGCGAAAACTCTTCGGTGCCGTCAATCGGGTCGATGATGAGTCGGCGGCCCTGAGGGTGCTCCTTCCCGCCGAACTCCTCGCCATAGGTCTCGAGCTGCAACCCGCTTTTCGCGGCGCGCTCCCGTGCCATCTCTTCGATGGCCCGGTCGGCTACGGTCACGACCGATCCGTCGTGTTTCCTCTTCGCGGCCAGACGCTCGCTGCGGAAGTATTCCATGGCGATGCGGTCTGCTTCGTCCGCGATTTGTTCGAGCAGCCCTTCGTACTCTTTTCTGTAGTTCATCCTCGATTCCATCCTTCCGCGCTCGTGCGGCCGGGAACGCCTCTAAATTGACATCGTCTGCGCAGCGCACTAGCATACCTTTTATCCCGTTTGATTCGGCCATCCTGACCGGACGCGCCGCCCGAGGCGGGCCCATTTGAAGATAGAAGCCAAAACCACCAGTGTCCTCGAACGGATCGTGGAAGCGCGCCGCGCCGTCGTCGCGCGCCGCAAACAAGCGTTCCCCGAGGCCATCCTGCGATACAACGCCAAGCACGCTCCGCCCGCGCGGGATTTCGCCGCGGCCCTCGAGCGCGACGGGCTCAACATTATCGCCGAATTGAAGAAGGCTTCGCCCTCGCGGGGCGTCCTTCGCCGGGATTTCCAAACGATTTCGCTCGCTGCAGAGCTCGAGCGCGCCGGAGCCGCGGCGCTTTCGGTTCTCACCGAGGAGGATTTCTTCCAAGGCTCGCTCATGAATCTCGCCGAGGCGAGCAAGACCGTTTCGATTCCCGTCCTCCGCAAGGACTTCATTTTTGACGCCTGGCAAGTCTGGGAGGCGCGCGCCAACGATGCCGACAGCTTCTTGCTCATTGCCGCAATCCTGGGCGACGCCGAGCTTCGCGAGCTGATCAAGCTTGGCCGCGAACTGGACATGGAGCCGCTTGTCGAAGTGCACTCGGCCGAAGAGTTGGCGCGCGCGCTGGACGCCGGCGCCCGCATCCTCGGCGTCAACAACCGCGATCTCCGCACGTTTGACGCGCGCATCGAGACTTCCTTCGAGCTGATCGCGCGCATCCCGGACGACCGGATCGCCGTCAGCGAGTCGGGCTTGCGCACCCACGAAGATCTCGTCCGCCTGCGCGCCGCCGGCTTTGACGCGTTTCTGATCGGCGAGCATCTCATGCAGGCCCCTTTGCCCGGCGAGGCCCTCGCCGCGCTTCTCCGTCCAGGTGACCCGTCATGAGCCGGGCCCCGAGTCATCGGATGTCTCGCGCTGCGGAGGTGGCCGCCGTCCGCGTCAAGATCTGCGGCATCACCAATTGGCCCGATGCCCGCGCCGCTCTCGATCTCGGCGCTGCCTGGCTGGGATTCAATTTCTACCCGCCGAGCCCGCGCTCGATTTCTCCCGCCGAGGCTTGGGACATTCGCCGACGCCTGCCGCGCTCGGCGAAGATCGCTGGCGTGTTCGTCAATTGGACCCCGGAGGCGGTTACGGCCCTCAGCCGGGCGCTCTCGCTCGACGCCGTGCAACTTCACGGGGACGAAGGTCCTCGCCACGTCAGCGACTGCGCCCAATACCAGGAGGTCTTCAAGGCATTTCGGGTGAGCCGTGATTTTCGTGTTTCGCGTCTGGCGCGGTATTCCGCGGCCTCGGCCTTTCTTCTCGACGGTTTCCGGCCGGGGGTTTTCGGCGGCACCGGCCGTGTGATCGATTGGGTGCTCGCGCGACGCGCGGCGCGCTACGGCCGCATTTTCCTTGCCGGCGGGCTTTCTCCAAGAAACGTCGCTGAGGCCATCCGAGCGGCGCGGCCCTACGCCGTGGACGTCGCGAGCGGCGTGGAGTCGCGTCCCGGCAAAAAAGACCGCGCCAAACTGCGCGCCTTTTTCCGTGAGATCGAGCGCGCCAATCGCGAACTCGCCGGGGATGGACGGAGGCATCGCGCCGCATGAGCACGACGACCCATCCGCCGGTGCGGGTTCCTGGCCGTTTCGGCCCCTACGGCGGACGCTACGTCCCCGAGACGCTCGTGGCTCCGCTCGAGGAACTCGAGCGCGCCTTCGAAGCCGCGCGCGTTGACGCGCAGTTCCAGTCCGAGTTTGCGCACCTGCTGAAAAACTTCGCCGGGCGGCCCACGCCGCTGCAGTTCGCCGCACGCCTGACGGAGCATCTCGGCGGCCCGCGCATTTACTTGAAACGCGAAGACCTGCTGCACACGGGCGCGCACAAGATCAACAACTGCATCGGACAAGGCCTCCTCGCCGTGCGCATGGGCAAGCCGCGGATCGTGGCCGAGACCGGCGCGGGCCAGCACGGCGTGGCCTCCGCCACGGTGGCGGCGAAACTCGGCCTCGAGTGCGTCGTGTACATGGGCACCGAGGACATGGCCCGGCAGTCGCTGAACGTGGCGCGCATGCGCATGCTTGGCGCCGACGTGGTCGCCGTCCATGCCGGCAGCCGCACCCTCAAGGACGCGATCAACGAAGCCATGCGCGACTGGGTGACCAACGTCCGCACGACGCACTATCTGCTGGGCTCGGTCCTTGGCGCGCATCCCTATCCCACGATGGTGCGCGAGTTTCAGTCCATGATCGGACGCGAAGCCCGCGCGCAGATTCTCGAAGCCGAAGGACGCTTGCCGGATTACCTCTTCGCCTGCGTCGGAGGCGGATCGAATTCCATCGGGCTTTTCCACGTGTTTCTCAAGGATGAGTCCGCGGCGGCGCGGGCCATCAAGATGGTGGGCATCGAAGCCGGCGGCCGCGGCACTTCTCTCGGCGAACATGCCGCGCGCTTGGCCGCCGCGCAGGGCTACGACGGCGCGCGCCCCGGCGTGCTGCAGGGCACGTACACCTACGTCCTGCAGACCGCCGATGGTCAGATTGCCACGACACATTCCGTTTCCGCGGGACTCGACTATCCCGCCATCGGTCCCGAGCACGCCTGGCTCGCCGACCAGCACCGCGCTGAATACGCTGCCGTCACCGACGCCGCCGCGCTCGACGCCGCGCGCACGCTGGCCCGCATTGAAGGCATTATCCCGGCGCTCGAATGCGCCCACGCGCTTGCGGGCCTCATCGAGCGAGCGCCCAAGATGCCGCGCGGTGCGCTCGTCATCGTCAACATTTCCGGCCGCGGCGACAAGGACATGGATACGTACGCGATGCACGGGGCCAGGTAAGCACACATGAGACCCAGGATTGAAATTTTGGCCGTCGGGCTTCTGTGCTCGTTGTTGGTTCTGCCCGGCCCTCACGCACAGACGAAACACCAGAAAACACAGCTACCTCTCTATGAGGACCGGGACGGCTACGAAGTATTGTCGGTCCTTTTGAATACTGGGATTGACATCTGGAAGAATGAGACGGTTAGGATTCATCCTCTTACTCCTTCAGGGAAATACCTTGCTGAAATCAAAGCTCAGTGTTCGGTGATTCCGGCTGAGTTTCAGACCGCCTCTGAAGATTTTGACAAGCAGATACGCACGAGATTTTTGCTTCGGCAGCGATTCTCCCTCAAAAAGACATATCAACTCGCTGCACCCGTGGCTGCGAGTCCGCCGACTGATGAAGACAAGGCCCTCAGCAAAGCAGAGTTCGGAAGGCTTATTCGAGAGCGCATCCGATCCGGCACCTACTATGTCGCGGCAGTCGGATTCGACGATAAGAGAACTCGGGCAGTCGCTTTCGTCGAGTACATCTGTGGAAACCTGTGCGGTGACAGCATGTTTTATTTTCTGCGAAAGTCTGAGAAGGGGTGGGAGGAAGCCCGAGACGTCAAAGTCACGGACTGCGGCCGGATTTATTAGAAGAAAGCATTGTGGCGATGGCTGGGAGGAGGATGGCCTTTACTGTGGGAACGCAGACTCGAATCGGGCGACAGTTTGAGCAGCTGAAGGCGAGCGGCGAACTGGGTATCGTGGCGTACATCACCGCGGGCGATCCGACGCTCGAGGCCACGCGGCGCTTCGTCTTGGCGCTGGCCGAAGCGGGCGCGGACATCATCGAACTCGGCGTCCCGTTCAGCGATCCGGTCGCTGATGGACCTACGATTCAGCGCGCCAGCGAACGCGCCTTGAAGAGCGGCACAACGCTCGAAAAGATTCTTGCGCTTGTGCGCGACCTGCGCCGTTCCACGAAAGTCCCGATCGTCCTCTTCAGCTATTACAACCCCGTGCTTCAGATGGGTCTCGACAAGTTCGCCTCTGCGGCCGCGGATGCCGGCGCCGACGGCGTGCTCATCACCGACCTCACTCCGGAGGAAGCCGCCGACTATCGGCGTGCCGTTTCGGCGCGCGGCCTGGATACCATCTTTCTGGCCGCGCCGACGTCCACCGATGCTCGCTTGGCCCTGATTGCCGCGTGTTCCTCCGGCTTCCTGTATGTCGTCTCCCGCACCGGCGTGACCGGCGCGAAGGTTTCGCTGTCTGAAGATTTGCCCGCGCTCCTGCGCCGCGCTCGCGCCGCGACGAAGCTGCCCATCGCGGTGGGCTTCGGCATTTCCCTACCGGGCCACGTCTCCATTCTCGGCGGACTCGCCGATGCCGCGGTTGTCGGCTCCGCGCTCGTCTCGGACATCGAGCGCGAGGCGTCTGGAGACAGCCCTTCCGCCGCCGCGATTGATGCTGCTTGCGCGGCCCTTGCGGAACGCATGGCGGCGCTCAAACGCGCTGCGCGCAGCGGCATGAGCCGGCGGGAGGCCCTCCCCTAGCGCGAGACTGTTTGCGGGATGGCGTTGTGCCTGTATGATTCTTGTCATTCCGGGGGCAGGCGAGCGTTGTCTGACCCGAGCTGTCGATTGTTGGTCTTCGTGTGAGGCCGAATTGTGAACCTTGATGACTGGCGTCGCCGCATTGACGAGATTGACCGCAAGCTGGTCACGTTGCTCAACGAGCGCTCCCAGTGCGCGATCGAGGTCGGGCACCTCAAGCGCACCGATCATCTGCCGCTCTATCAACCCGATCGCGAGCGCGAGGTGCTTGAGAACGCCGAGCGGGCGAATCCTGGGCCGCTGCCGAACACGGCCATCCGGCGCCTGTTTGAGCGCATCCTAGACGAAGCGCGCTCGGTCGAACGCACCGCCATGCACCCGGATGAGCCGCGCGGAGAGAGTGCTGAACCAGGATCGAAACCGCCCCGGTCTCGCGGGGACTGACGGGAAAGGGTAGGCCAGACACCATGGTCGTCGTGATGCAGGCAGGAGCTTCGGACGAGCAGATCCAGCACGTAATCGACCGCCTCGTGGAAATCGGTTTCGATGTACATCGCTCCACGGGCGCCAGCCACACCGTCCTTGGCGCCGTGGGCGCGCCCGCCGAGTTCGATCATCGCGATATCGAGCTGCTCGATGGCGTGCGCGAAGTGATGCGCATCACGCAACCTTACAAGCTGGCCAGCCGGCAATTCCGTCCCGAGGGCAGCGTGCTGGACGTGGGCCGAGGGGTGCGCATCGGCGGCAAGGAAGTCGTCGTCGCGGCCGGTCCCTGCTCGGTAGAGTCCGCCGAGCAGATTCAGGCCGTGGCCGAAAGCGTGGCCAAAGCCGGGGCGAAGCTCCTCCGCGGCGGGGCTTTCAAGCCGCGCTCCTCGCCGTATTCGTTTCAGGGTCTCGGCGAAATAGGACTGCGCTACATGCGCGACGCCGCGGATAGGAACAAGCTCGTCGTGGTCACCGAAATCATGGACCCATCGCAGATGCCCATGATGCTCGAGTACGCCGACGTTCTGCAGGTGGGCGCGCGCAACATGCAGAACTACCATCTCCTCCGCGCCCTCGGCGAGGTGAAGAAGCCGGTGCTGTTGAAGCGCGGCATGTCCGCCACAATCGAAGAGCTTCTCTTGAGCGCCGAATACATCCTCAGCGGCGGGAATTACAGCGTGGCCCTCTGCGAGCGCGGCATTCGCACGTTCGAGACTTACACGCGGAACACTCTGGACATCGCCGCCATCCCCGTCATCCAGAAGCTCTCGCATTTGCCCATTCTGGCGGACCCCTCGCACGGCACCGGCCGGCGCGATAAGGTCGCGCCCATGGCCCGCGCCGCGGTGGCTGCCGGCGCCGACGGCTTGCTGATCGAGGTGCACAACGACCCCGAGCACGCCCTGTCCGACGGCGCGCAATCGCTCTTCACCGATCAATTCGCGCAGCTCATGGGCGAACTGCGAATCATCGCGGCAGCAGTCGGCCGCTGCATCGGTTGAACCATGCCCGGAGCTCCGCCTTTTCGCCGCGCTGTCATTCTGGGCACCGGCCTCATTGGCGGCTCCTTCGGGCTCGCCCTGCGCAAGTTCGCCCCTGAAATCCGCGTCGCTGGCTGGAACCGCGGCGGTCGCGCGCAGGAAGCGCTCGCCAAGGGCGCCGTCCAGGAGGCCTTTTCCGGCGATCTCGCTCCCGCGCTCGAGGGTGCGGACCTCGTCTACATCGCTCTGCCCATCGGCGCGATCGTGGACCAACTTCCCGAAATCATGCGGCTGGCCGCCCCCGGCGCACTGGTCACGGACGCCGCGAGCACCAAGCTTCGCATCTGCCGCCTGGCCGATGAAATCGCTGCTCGCGGGGCCGGCAAGCTCCCCCTCATGCTTCCGGCGCATCCGATGGCGGGAAAAGAAGTCGCCGGCATCGCCCACGCCGAAGCGGACCTGTTTCAAAACACGACGTACGCTCTCGTCGTGGGGGAGAAGGTGCGTGGCGACGCGCGCGTCCGAGAGTTTCTTTCTCTTGTCGAGCGAATCGGCGCGCGTCCCCTTTGGATCGGGCCCGAGCAGCACGACCGCGCGGTGGCGCTCGCCTCGCATCTGCCGCAAATCGTCGCTGTGGCCCTGGCGTCTTTCCTCTACGAACGGCTGGATGAAAACGGCCTGCCGGTCACGCTGGCGGGTCCGGGGCTCCGCGATTCGTTGCGCCTCGCGGGAAGCTCCTATTCCACCTGGCGCGATATTCTCCTGACCAATCGCGACAACATCGCCGGCGCCATCGATCTTCTTTCCTCCCGCCTCGACGATATCCGTGAACGCCTGGCCTCGCGGGAGCTCGAGGCCGATTTCGACGCGGCCAACGAACTCTACAAACTCCTCCACGATTTGAAGTGAGCGCCGCTCGCGAGCCATGAAGCGGGCGGGCGCGCCGTCGCTGGCCACAAATCACCGGGGACCGCCCACTCGTCACTCTTTCCGCAAAGCCCGGCCCATTGGAGAGCGGATGCTGTAATCTTTATCGAGGCTTGCTCTCCAGGCCGAACATGGACGCTCACTCGATCGTCGTCGTCAGCCTTCAGAACCCGAAGGAAAGACTCTGGGGCGAGCTCGTGGCCACTGAGCCCGCGGGGATTACGCTCCGCGCCATCGATCTGAATTCCTTCAACGATTTCATCCGGCGCATCCTCGATCCCGAAGGCGAGCGCGTCGCGTTGCCGACGCTCTTCTTCCCGATGAACCGCGTCGAGCGCGTGGCCCTCGACGAGCCTTCCGGCTCCATCCCCTCGATGGCCGAACTCTTCGAGCGCAAGGTGGGCCTCACGGTCACCGAATACCTCGCTCAGTTCGCCTGACAATTGCGCCTGAGCTGGGTTATCATCTCAACCAATGCCCAGGCTCAAATGGACCGTCCCCAATCAGATCACGCTTCTCCGGCTCGGGTTCCTGCCGCTGTTTCTGATTCTGATTCTTTATGAGCGCTATGGCTGGGCGCTCGCCGTCCTCATCATCTCCGCGCTCTCCGACGGAGCTGATGGTCTGCTGGCGCGCCGCCTCAACCAGGGCACTGCGCTCGGCGCCTATCTTGATCCCATCGCGGATAAGTTGCTCCTCTCTTCGTCTTTCCTGATCCTGGCGTTCGAGAGGCGGCTCACTTGGTGGCTCACCATCCTGGTCCTGAGCCGCGACGTCATCATCCTGGTGGTTGCCGCCGTGATCCTTCTCAGCTCAGGGTACCGGCCGTTTCCGCCCACCATCTACGGCAAGTTCACCACGATGGTGCAGATTATTCTCGTTTTTGCCATCGTTCTTGCCGCTGCCACCGGCTGGCACTGGCTCGTGCCCGTCAATCGGGTCCTGGTGTACGTCGTCGCCGGTTTCACCGTTTTCTCGGGCTTCCACTACAGCATCATCATTGCCCGCCGCCTCAGCAGCTCCTCGTAAGAGCTTCTTCGCTTGGAGACATGTCCGCGCTGATTCGGGAAGATGTCCCCGAACGCTTCGGCTCAGCAGCCAACACGTTTTCAGGAGACTAGGCGGGACGGCAGTAGCTCAGCAGCATCAAGACAAAGCTGGCCACCACCACAAGCCCGGCCAGCCAGCCAAGCGCGTAGGCACGCTTCAGTTCGCTCCCTGGAATCGGCTCGCGGTCGGCGAAGACTCTCCCCAGAAGGAATCCGGCCGCGAGTCCTCCGATGTGAGCGGCATTGTCCATGGCAAAGAACCCGAGGAGTCCGATCACGATAATGGACCCTGCCCACATGAGCAGGCGCCCACGCAACATCTTCATCGCCGCGCCGCCGCGCCGCGTGGTTATGGCGATCATCAGGCCGACCAAGCCCATCAAGGCGCCGCTCGCGCCCACGGAAAAATGCCCCACCAGCGAGCTCGCCGCGGACGCCACCATGCCCGTTGCCACGTACAGAAACAGATAGCGCGGTGAACCGTAAACCTGCTCCACGTTCGGACCGATATCGAGAAGAACCATCATGTTGAACCCAATGTGGATCAGTCCGCCGTGCAAGAACATCCCGGTCACGAGGCGCCACCATTCCCCGTTGAAGAGTTCTCCGGGCACGTTCGCGCCCATCCGGAAGAGGACCGGGCCGCTGATCCCGCCGAAGAGACTCAAGCCGCCGGCGGCCCTCGCCGTTGCCAGAAAGCTCACCACGAACATCAGTATGTTGATCACCAGGAAGACGCGCGTGACCGGAGCCTCGCCGCCCAGAAGTTCGCCGACGGACTTGCCCGCTGCCGTCAACGAAAACGTCAGGCTGGTGCCGCACTCATGGCAGCGCTTTGCCGTTGTGCCCACGAGCGTCCCGCACGCGGGGCACAGTCGCGGTCTCGCAGCAGGCTTCTCGCCGCCGCCGAAAAATCCGCGCAGCGCGGTCTTCCATCGTTCGATCCGCCATTGCCAGCGGTAAGGAAGTGGCAACTTGCCTCCTTGCAGGTCGCGCAGAGCGTTCTATAATACTCTCGCGGCGCGGTTTTCGCGGAGAAAGACTCGCGGCGGCGAGCGCCTTTGCCGCCCGCGCCGTTTCGAGCGGAGCCCCGGTGCTTTTTGCGAACCAAGCCGGGCGCCTTTTTCGATTCGATGAGATGATGACCATGGACATCTTTGAACAATTCGGCCGCAGAGTAGATGAAGAAATTGTTCGCCTCCATCGCTATCTCGAAAAGGATTTCGCGCCGGAAGCCGAGCGCCACGCCGCCGAAATTCTCCGGAGCGTTTCCGGCAAGCTTTCCGAACTCGCAGCCGAGATGGAAGCGCACCTCGGGCGCGCTTCCTCACGCGACTCCTCCAAGCCTCCGACGCCATCTTCCTCGAATTCTTCGCAGCCCTGACCCTGGCCGCCCTGTGACTGCTCTCTGTGCCGCGCGCACTCGCCGCCATCCATTCTCTAACGTTTTTTACCTCGTTCTGTTCCTGAGCGTTTTTTGCATGTCCGGGTGCTCCTCGCATCGCACGGCCGCCAACCGCCCGCCGTCTGTCTCCCCGCCCGCATCGGCGCCCAGCGATCGCCCTGCGCCTGTGAATCGCCCGAGCGATTCCGGCCCCGCCAGCAGTCCTTCGCGGCCCAGGGTCGCTCCGGCTCCGGCACCCGCAGGCTATGCGGAAGAAGGCAACGCCTCCTGGTACGGCGTCCCTTTTCACGGCCGGCGCGCCGCCAACGGCGAAACCTACGACATGTACAAACTCACCGCCGCGCATCGCACGCTGCCGTTCGAAACTCTCGTCCGGGTCACGAATCTTCTGAACAACAACTCGGCCATCGTGCGCATCACCGACCGCGGCCCTTTCGTTGACAATCGCATCATCGATCTCTCCCTCGGCGCCGCTCGCGAGCTCGATATGGTGGCAGCCGGGATCGCGCCAGTGCGCATCGAAGTTCTTTCTTCCGACATCGACCCCACCACCGGGTTCTTTACCGTGCAGGTGGGCGCCTTCCTCGAGCGCGCCAATGCCGAGCGCCTGCGCGACCGCCTCGCCGTGTCCTACTCGCCCATCTTTATCCAGCAATACGATTCACCCGGCGGCCTTTTCTACCGCGTCCGCGTCGGGCGCATCTCCGGCGAAGAGGATGCCCAGCAGTTCAGCGACACGCTGCGCCTGAAGGAAGGATTCGCCGATCCGCAGGTCGTCCGGCTCGACAACCAGTAGTTACAGGAGCGCGCCGCTGGCCTATAATTGGTGGATCCCGGAGGGCCGACCATGACCGACGACTGTATCTTCTGCAAGATCGAGCGCAAGGAACTTCCCGCGAAGCCGGTTTACGAGGATACCGAGGTATTCGCTTTCCACGATCTCCATCCGCACGCTCCGACGCACATCCTGATCTGTCCCAAAAAGCACTTCGCCGCGCTTCACGATGGCGAACCCTCGGACCAGGGCGTTCTTGGGAAGATGCTGCTCGTTGCCGCGCAGATTGCTCGCGACCAGAAGCTGACGGACGGCTACCGCGTCATCTTCAACAACGGCCGCGGCGCCGGCCAGACCGTCTTTCATCTCCACTTGCATCTCATGGGTGGGCGCCCCTTCCGCTGGCCGCCGGGGTAGGGCGGCACCGTGCCGCAGGCCGCGGCTCGCCGTTTTCCTCGCGGGATTTTGCGGAACCGGGCGGCTGGACGACTATTCGCGGATCAGGAAACTCATGCGCACGCCGCAGACTTCAATCATGTCGCCGTCGTTCAGCCGGGTCGGCCCGTGGATGGGCATGTAGTTCAGCGTAGGCGTTCTCTCGCCGGCACCCAGATAGAACCCGTCGTCGCGGCGGTTGATTTGCGCGGCCACTTCCGGTTTGAACCAGCCCTTCAACCGCACGGTGGCCTGGCTTGATTTGCCGATGACCGTCAGACGATCGGCCAGCACGTATTCCCGGTTGTCGGTGCGCCCGCGGAGCACGATGAGGGTGGGCATCTTCAACCGGTCGGGAGCAAACTGCGACCTTTCGCCGAGCGCCACGGCCTGCTGCAGCATGTCGCGGCGCTGCTTGGTATCCAGCACCACGGTTTCGTCGATGATGGGCGCGGCGTGCTTCCGCCCAGCGTCCCAGGGGACCGGGGCGTCTCCGGTTTCGTCCACGTCGATGTGGTGCTTTCCCACCCAGATCGAGTCGCCGTCATGCAAAGTGGCGCGCTCGATGCGCAAATCGTTTACGAAGGTTCCATTCAGGCTGTTGAGGTCTTCCACAACGAGCCGCCCGGCCTCGTAATACACCTTGGCGTGGTAGTTCGAGATCGCCAAGTTATCCACGGCCAGATCGTTGTCCGGCGCGCGCCCGATGCCGATCGGCCGGCTTCCGACGGGCATTTCCTTGAGCACCGTCTTCTCGAACTTGAGGCTGAGCTTGGCCATGCTAGTGTCCTCCGCCCTTCGGCGAATCGCTCTTCGCTGGATGTTCCGGCAGGCGCACCTTCCGGTCGCGCCGCCATAACCTGGAGAACCAACCATTCGATCCCGGTTCGAGCCGCACCACGACCACGGTCACGTTATCGTGCCCGCCGCTCTCGTTCGCCAGCGCCACAAGCCGCTCGGCGGCCTGCTGTGGATGGCTCTCTACGGCGAGGGTGCTGGCAATCTCCGGCTCCGTCAGCATCCGGGTAAGCCCGTCCGAGCACAGCAAGAGGACATCGCGCTCGAGCAAGGCGTATTCTTCCGCATCCACTTCCACGTCCTCGCGCGCGCCGAGTGCGCGCAGCAGGACGCTCTGCATTTCGCTGATCTCGGCCTGCTGCGGCGTCAGCATGCCCCGGCGGACTTGTTCGGCCACGAGTGAATGATCCTGAGTCAGTTGCGCGAGACCGCCGGCGCGGAGCAGGTAGATGCGGCTGTCGCCGACGTGGGCCACGCTCAAACGCGGCCCATCGATCCACGCGGCCGTGATCGTCGCGCCCATTCCGCTCTGTTCGGGAATGGCCTTCGCCGACTCGATAATCTTCAGGTTGGCCAGGTGAACGGCGCTCAGGAGCCGCTGCGTTTTCTTGCTGAGCCCGGGCCGGACCTCGCCGACGAGCGGCGTGGCGGCGTGGTACTCCGCTTGGCGGCAGTGGCTCGCGACAGTCTCCACCGCGAGCGCGCTGGCCACCTCGCCATGCGTTTCTCCGCCCATTCCGTCGGAAAGAACGAACAAATTCAGCGGAGCGACGATCCGGTAAGCGTCCTCGTTGTTTGCGCGGACGCGCCCCACGTCGGTCGCGCCGCCGCTCTCGATATGCACGCACACCCTCGCCGCGCGCCACGCTCGCTTGCAGGTGCTGGGTCCAGCGGCACAGCGCGCTCGGTTCACCCAGGGTTCCTGCATGGCAGACTAACAGACGCTCCGCACTCCCACAATCCGCCTGCATTCAACTGGTTACGTTCACTTCGCCAACCCGCCACATGGATCATTTGGCGGGAGCAGTGCGCTCTGTCGAAGAGCGGATTCTCGCGATGGCCTCTTCCTGACGTCTCCCTCCTCTTCGCGTCCCCGCGTTTTCGGCTACAATCTCCTCATGTCTGCGCGCCGTTTGGTATTTTCTCTGTGTCTTTGCGCTTGGGTCGCGTGCCCGTTTCCTGCCTTCGCCCAGAAGGCTGTTCTGCGGACCCCAGCCTGGTCAGCGCGAATGGTTGTTCTGCCGCGCCGTCTTGTTGCCGGTGCACCCGCCACCGCTGCCGTCCTCGATGCGCAGGGACGCCTGACGCCCGGGGTAACGCTCCAATTCACGCTCGGCCTTCGCTCGGATGCGACGATTCGCATCACCACGGATCAGACCGGCCGCGCCGTCTTCACCGTGCCTGCAACTCCCGGCGTGCTCTTCGCCAAGATTGTGGGGCGGCCGGACAAAGTTTCCAGTGCGGTGATCCCCGCGTCCGAGGCTGCGGCCGCCGGCCTCCAGATCACGTCCTATCCGCGTTTCGTTTCCATTACGGACCGCTTCGAAATCTCCGGAGAAGGTTTTCGTGGCCAGGCGGACGCGAATCAGGTCACGATCGGAGGCGCTCTCTCGCTTGTCCTGGCGGCTTCGCCGGTTTCACTCGTGCTGTTTGCCGCGCCCGGGCTCCCGCCGGGTCCCACGGAGTTCCAAGTGGAATCCTCGGGGCAAAAATCATCCGGGTACCCAATTACTCTCGTTCATTTCGAGTTCAGCGCCCCGACGGCGAAACTCGGTCCGGGCCAGCATCAGATTCTGACGGTCCGCGCGCGCGGCACTCAGGAACGCCTCAATATCGAGGCGCGCGATCTCTCACCCGAGGTCGCGGACCTGGCTGGTGGGAATCCCGCGCGCCTGATGACTTCAGGCGGGAAAGAGAATGCCGCGCAGTTCGAGGTGGTTGGCCGCCGCGCGGGCGATTTCCTCATCAGCATCCGGCTAGTCCCTCGTCCTCTCGAGGCTCCGCCCGCCCCCGCGCGTCCCTAGCCTCTCTGGGCGCGACTTCCTGCGGCACACGGATCCGAGCTGTTCCCGGCGCACGTGTTTCCTGTTTCCCTGTCTTGAAGAAACCTACTCGAGTGACTTGTTCTCCGGCTCTCCAGCGGGAAGTGCGGGCGTTTCCGGCGAAGCGCCCTGCACCATTTGGTGGATCGCATTTTGCGCGCGTTCGAGCCTTCGGTCGGCGTCGCCGTAGCTCTGCTGCGCATTTTTCAGGTGGATCCCCACCTTGTCGAAGACCTCCTGGAACGTGCTGAGCTGCTTGTGCAGTCCTGCCATGCTGGCGTGCAGCTTTTTCGCATTTTCTTCAATTTGCATCCCGCGCAGACCCATGGTGATCACGCGCAGGTGCGCGTACAGCGTGTTCGGCGACACCGCGAAGACGCTTTTCCCCCGGCAATACTCGTCGAGCGGACCCTTGCCGTCTTCCGTCATCAACAATTCGTAATAGACGCTTTCGGAAGGCACGAACATCATGGCGATATCGAGCGTGCCCTCGTTGGGAACGATGTATTTCTTGGAAATGGCGTCGGCGTGGCCCCGCACCGCCTGCGCAAACGCCCGCCGAGCCGGCTCGCCCTCCGCCGCGATTCTTCGGAAATCATCGAGAGGAAACTTCGAGTCCACAGCCAGCAGCTTGTCCCGGAAGCGCACCACGGCGTCGGCCGTTTCGCCGGTCGAAAACCGGTGCTGCAGCGTGTAGTTCGCCTGCGGCAGGCAATCCTCGAGCAATCGCTCCAGGGTCAGCTCGCCCAGCAGGCCGCGGGTTTTGGCCCCGCCCAAGATATTTTCGAGGGTCTGCGTGGCCTCAGCCATGTCGCGTCCGGCCTGCTGCACTTCGCCGAGCTGTTTCTGGATCTGCCCCAGGGTCTCGCGGGAGTTCTTGAGTTCGGTGCTCATCGCGGTCTGCGCCTGCGCCGCAATGCCGGCCGAGCTGGTCACGCCATCTTGAAGGGCCTTGGTGACGCCCGCCAACTGCTGCGCCACCTGCTGGCTCAGTTGGCCCATCTGCTGCGTGAAACTCTGCGCCTGCCCGGCCATCAGTTGCACATCGCGCCGCAGCTCCCCCACCTCTGTGTCGAGTTGCCCTTCTTTGCGGCGCCCTTGCGAGCTCTGAAGAATCTGCCAGAGCACCAATGCCGCGACCACCAGGATCAAAGCCAGTAGCAATCCGTTCATTCCTTCTCGCACCTCTGCACGGAAAACGGTGTCCTTACTCTACGCACATCGCCGGCGGATGAAAAGCCCCATGCCGATGGGGACCCGGCTGGAGACGGCGCCCGTCGCTCGTGCAGTTGAAGTGACAGGGGAATCTTCTTCGGGGGGGGGAGGAACGATTCTGGCAGGGGAGGCGAAAATTAATCGCGCAGCTTCCGTTGGACCAATCGCCGCAGTTTCTCTCGATCTTCTTCTCTCATGTGCACGAATTCAATGCCGCTGCCGTTCGGCCCGATGTTCCGCACGACTGCCGTGAAATGAATCTTCCGGAACCCAGCGCGGATTTGCAGCTTGATGGAGTCTCCCACGGCAAGTTTTCCGGGCGATTCCAGATACGCCCCGCCGAGACTTATAGTGCGCACCCTCGCCAGGCCCGCCGATGCGCCTTCGAATTGCGCGGAGAGCGGCGAGAACAGCGGCACGCGCACGTAGCGCCGCGCCACGGCGAACAGCCCGCTCGCGCGGTCGGGAGTCTCGACCGCCGTTCCGATGCGCGCCGAAAACGACTGGTTCTCGATCATAGCCAGCGCTTCCTCAGCGGCCGCGCGTAGTCCGGCTGGCTCGGCGTACGTCAAGCCGTTCCGCTTCTCCGCAAGCGCGTGAAGCAGGACGACCGCCTCTTCCACGCGCATCCGGCCGAGAGCCTCGATGGCCTTAATGCGCAGAAAGAGGTCGCGCAGGACGGGGTGCTTGCCCGCGGCGATGTCGATCAGCATCGGCACCGCCGTCTCTTCCTGTGCCATCCCAATGGCGTCAATCATCATCGGCGCGACCAGCGGATGCGCGTCCTCGAGCGTCGCTGCGAACGCGAAGGCCACGCTCGGCGACGGCATGCCATTCACCGCGCGCGCCAGTTCGGAAACCGCCAGATCCTGCAAGCTCCAGTCCCAACTGCCCAGCGCCCGCGCCAGCCCTCGGACCAGCCGGTCCGGATCCGCGGCCGCGAGCAGCTTAATCGCCGCTGTAGCCCGCTGCCGCCGCGCTTCATAAAGCCGCGTCTCCGCCATGCTCAGTACCGGCACACCGATCGTGCGCAGCAGCCTCGCCATGGCTGGCAAAGATTCCTGCCCGCGCGGCTCCGTCAACAGCAGCGTCAGCCGGTCAAGCAAACGCTCCGGGTCGCGTTCGAGGAGCCGCGGCAGCGCCGGATCGAGCGGCCGGTTGGCCAGCGCCGCATCCACGAGAAGCAGCCAACGATCCTGCGCCACGATGCGCCGCGCCAGGGTGGCCACGTGATCGTGTTCGGCGTCCCGTGGCGCCTTTTCGAGCGCCAGAAGGATTGCTTCAAATCCCGCATAATCCGCGCGCACCACCGCGATCCGCGCCAGCGACTCCGTGAGCGCCGCCAGCAGCGCCGCAATTTCCGGGCTGCTCTCCTTCTCGAGTGCGCTCAGTGCCACCCGGCTCAATTCCTCAGGGAGCTGGTGTGGCCAGAGCGATTCCACGTAGCCGGTCATCTCCACAAGCGCCACCGCCACCGCGCGCCGGGCGTGCGTATCGGTGTTCTCCAGGCAACGCGCAAAGTTCAGCAAGATATGCCGCGCCTCGCGTCGGGGCGCGTCAGCTCCCGCTTCGATAAGCCGCCTGAGCGTCTGCCGCAGCGCCGCCACCGGCACGCACCAGGCTTGCGTGCTCCGCAACACCGCGGACTTCTCCCGCGGCGCCATTTCCGCCCAAAAGCGCTCGATCATGCTTTCACGGTAGGTTTCCCCAGCCCACTGCGCCGCAAGCGTGGTCAGGTGCTGTGAGCTGTGGGGGCCCTTGTATTCGCCGGCCGAGACGATATCGTCGCCCAGGCGCCCGAACTGTGCCCGCACTTCGTGGGCTGCCATGCGTCCGGTGACGAACTCCGCGCCCAGAAACTCGAAGACCAGCGTTTCGGAAAGCCGTAAGAGGTAAGTTTGCGGAGCCTCGCCATCTTTTGGCGAGTACTGCGTGATGGCTTCGACGACGAGGCGCACCGTCTCACGGCTCGATTCCGCCAGCGTGGCGTGGATGGCCTCCGCCGCCTCTTGCGGTGAAAGCCCGCGAGCTGCCTCGAGGGGCGGCGTCAACCGAGCAATCAACCGAAGCGCCGGACCCAACTCCTCGAGCGACGGCGCCGGCAGCGGCGCATCGCCGCGTTCCCTAGCCTCGCGCTGCGACGTTCCGCTGTACGCCACGAGCGCCGCGACCAGGCTCGCGAGGACGCTATCCACTTTTCGTTCCGCTTGGCTATTCACCCGAATCCCTTCGACGTGGTGCTCGATCAACCGCTTGGTCCAGCTCGGCGTGCCGCGCGCCGAATGGTCGTTCGTTCCCGCATCCGATCTTAACAAAGCACGGTTCAGGAGTTGCACCAGCGTGTCCAGTTCGCCCACATTTGTTTCTCTCAGAACGGCCAGCGCTGTCACTCCCGCCTGTTTGAGGTCGTCAGCGAGCCCCGCCAGTTCGCTGCGCGGGTCCGGGAGCGGCGACTCGCTGAGCCTGGGCACGGTGATCCGGCCAGGCTCGAACTCGATGGTCGTGGGGCCGAGTGCGTCCAACATGGCCCGCATGCTCCGGCCGGCCACGTCCAGGTTTTCAGTGAGTCTCGGGTGATTCCTTTGGTAGAGCCGCGCCGACCGCAGAAGTACCTGCAGCGACCGCAGGAAGTGCTGAACCAGCGCTTCCGACTCGCCCATCGTATCGTTTGCTGGAAAGGCTTCGATCAGCTTCGCCGGCGCCTCGGCCGGCAAAGGACCGACCTCTCCATCTCGCCCGTCCGCGATGGACAGGAGCCTTGGTTGAATCAGCGATCGCAGAACCACGCTCTTCCTCGGCCCCTCATCGTGGGGGCCACCCACACCGTCTCGCGAGACTCTGCTTCGTGCCAGCGCGTACCGGCCAAGTCTCGCTGGAGGCATGCGGCCGACACGGGCGCCAAGCCCTCCGCCGACACGAAGTTCTGGCTATACTTCAGCAACTGCGACACCATGCCACTCTTTGATTAACGTGTGTTCTTTCAGTCGATTACTTGAATCTGGGGGGCTGATTCACGTCCTGGCTGGGTAGAATCGTTACATCTCTTGTACTCTCCTACCATAAGTACCAGTACCATCCTACTACCTCTTCTTTCTCACTCTCCTTACTTCTGCATGTCTTCCGACACCTGTACCGTTTGCCCCTCGTCCACAACAACTCTCCTGGTCACGGGCTCACGCCCTGGCAGCAGCAGCGTCACCGCGTGCATCCCTGCCGTCATTTGCACGCGCGCCGGGGTAGATTGTCCGGTTGCGACCCCGTCCACAAGAACGGACGCTCCTGGCGGCTCGCTCCGCGCCATCACCCAGGCGACATGCACCGATTTCGCAGTCAATTCCACATCAAGCTGCGTCTGCACGTCGCTCTTCACTTGCACGTGTCCGACGTAGGGCTCGAAACCGTCCTTCCTCAGCACGAGGTTGTAGTCGCCAGCCGCCAACGGCAGCGACACTGGCGTTTCTCCTGATTGCTTCGCCCCGTTAATGAAGACGTCCGCGCCATCCGGCTTCGTGTTCACGAAAAGCCCCATTGCCGTGGCTTCCAGCGAAATCTTCTGTTCCACCATGGCTCCGAACTTCACTTGCAGGGCAGTCTGTACCGGCCTGTACCCGTCCTTCCTGATTTCGAGACTGTACTGTGCAGGGAAGAGGTTGATAAAGCTGCAGGGCGTCTGGCACTGCTCCAATTCTCGCCCGTGAGGACCGCGCAGAACCGCTGTGGCTCCGGCCACATCTGTCTTGATGTTGATCCCACCCAATCCTGCCCGTAGCACGGGGCGCTCGACCGTCCGTGCGGAGCTAGCCGGGCGATCGGGAACAGCTTCGTATTCGATGTCGTCAACGATCTGTACGCCTGCCGGTGCTTCACGCAGGCGCTTCAGCAGTTCGCCGTGCTCACCCGGCCTGAGTTTGCCGGAAAGCATCAAGGTGTTTCCCATGCCCTCGAGCTTCACGCGGCTGGCCAGGCCCATGTCCCGCAGCGCTTGTTCGATCCGGCCGCGAAATTCCGCTGCCGCGACGCTAAGGCCCGTACCGGGATTGGCGGGCGCCACCGGGACTCGCTTAATGGCGCGCGAGGGGTCGGCGGTAACCCGCTCGCCACGCCCGGCTCCTGCGCTCGTCGGCGAAGGTGCGGCAACCTTCGGAGGCGCACTCAGCATTTCGGGTTTGACATGCTCGCCATTCCCGGCTGAGGTCTCCACTGCCGGGTGAGGCGGCGAGATATCTACGCTGCCCACGACAACCGCGCCGTTTGGCGCGCTTTCGTTCTCCCCGAAAGGCGCGTTGGCCGGTTTCTCAGTCGTGCGGGTTGACAGTGCCGCCGGGGCGGCGTCTGCGAGCGAATCTTGCTGCGCGTGCGCCCGGTGCCAGAGTTCCAGCATGTACGGCTTCAGGCGGTATCCGCAGTACCCGATGATGCCCAATAGACAAAGCGCCAGAAGCGCGCTTGCCGTGCGGCTCTTTCTCTTCTCCGGCTGCAGCGGCGCAATCGAGCCGCTCCTTCGCACCGCCGGAACCGCCCCGCTGACTGCCGCCGGCAGTCGGCCGCTGTCACTTGGGTGGCCCGAGGCCCTCGGCAACGGTCCCACGCCCGGGAGCGCCATGGTCGCATCCGCGGTCCCTCCGAGCGACCTGAAATTCTTCAAGTCCTCGAGCATGTCGTGGCAGTTCTGGTAGCGGGCTTCCGGCGCCTTTGCCAGAGCCTTCATCACCACCTGGCTGATCCCCGGATGGATCGAAGGGTCAATCTGCCGCGGCGGCACCGGGTCTTCGTTCACAATCTTGTAGATCACCGTGGTGATGTTCTGGCCGGGGAATGGTTTCTCGCCCGTCACCATTTCGTACAGCACCACGCCGAGCGAAAAGATGTCGCTTCGGCCGTCCACGGGCCGGCCCTTCACTTGCTCCGGCGACATGTAGCTGGGCGTGCCAATCACGTGCGCTGTCTGGTGGGTGGTGCCGAACTGCAGGATCTTCGCGGTGCCGAAGTCGGTGATCTTCAGAGTATCGTCCGGCGTCAACATCAAATTCGCCGGTTTAATGTCGCGGTGCACGATGTTCCGTTCGTGCGCGAACTGCAGCGCGCCGCAAGCTTGCTCCAGGATGTGGATCACCCGCGGCAACGGAAAAGCCTGCCGCGCATCGAGAAGCGCCTGTAGGCTCTTGCCCTCCACCAGTTCCATGGTGATGTAGTAGAGCCCGCCCTCTTCTTCTCCCGCGTCATACACCACTACGATGTTCGGGTGTGTCAATTGGCCTGCCGCGTGCGCTTCGGTCTGGAACCGCTGCAGCAGTTCCGGCCGCGACATCCCCGTGCCTTCCTCGGAGAGCCGGATGGTCTTTACCGCAACCGTCCGGCCGATCACCGGGTCCACGGCCCTATAAACGACACCCATCGCGCCGCGACCGAGTTCGCCGACGATTTCGTACCTTCCGGCCTTGGTCATTGACGTCATCTGCGGAGAAGGGAACCCACACCTCGGTTCCGAAAAAGCCCTATGCGGTCCAACGACATGCACACGCCCGCCCCCGCCCGGCGTAGCGCCTCAGGTGCCTTCCCAGCGAACATAGCCTCCACCTCAGGCGCGGTCAACGCCGCCGCGGTACAGGTGTATCGCACCTGCTAAGAGACCACAGATATGGGGAGCGCTGGGGTAGGTCTTCGTCGAAGCCGGTCTTCGAATGACCGGTGTCAGTTCCCGTTTTGGTCCTTCTCCGCGGCCACTTTGCCGGCGAACGACCGGTACACGAAGATGAAGTACCCCGCCGTGAGAAGCATCCCGACAATCCACCAGATCAGCCCGATCTTCAGCCCGTACGCACCGGCCTGGGCATTGAACACGGTCAGCGCGAACTCCGGCTTGCGCGCCGGGAGCACGTAGGGATACACGCCGAATACCACGCTTGTCAGCATTCCCAGCAGGTACGCGCACGAGCCCAGAAAGGCGTTCCGAATGTTCCCATTCGCCAGGAACCACCACACGCTCACCAGTCCCACAAACGCGAGCGCTGGCAAGAGGAATCCCCAATGCTTTGCCTCGAGGTTCGCAGGCACCTGCGGCTGCACGAGGAAGGTAGCCCAGGTAATCGCCGCCGTCATCACGAGCACGACCCACCACACGTATCCGGCCACACGTGCGGCTCTTTCGCTCACTGCTCCAGGCGTCTTGTGCGCCACCCACAACGCGCCGTGCATCACCAGCGCCGCTAGCGCGGCCACGCCCGCCAGGATGGTGTACCAGTCCAGAATGCCCGTCTCCTCTCCCAGGCGGAAATTCGTCCAAAGCGGTTCGAAGAAGTATCCGCTGGCGTCGAGCGGCACCCCGCGCACCACATTCCCCAGCGCCGCCCCGAAGAACACCGCCAGGAGCGCGCTCGAACCGCAGAAGACCGCATCCCAGAACGGCCCCCACACCGGGTTCTTCACATGGTTGCGAAACTCGATTGACGTGCCGCGCAGGATCAGCAGCCACAGCACGATCATCAGCGGCAAGTAGAAGCCGCTGAAACCGGAAGCGTAGAGCATCGGAAACGCGAAATAGAGCGTTCCGCCGGCGGCCAGCAGCCACACCTCATTCCCGTCCCACACCGGCCCGACGCTGGCGATCACCTGCCGCCGTTCTTCGTCCGTCTTGGCCACGAGCAGGTGAATGGCGCCCGCACCCAGATCGAACCCGTCGAGAAGCACGTACATCGCGATCATCACTGCAATCAGCCAATACCAGACCGTCGCCATGGCCGCCTCCTCAGTCCGCCGCGCCGGCGGTCGCTGCCGGGCGCTTGCCGTCGCCGGGTTCGGGTCCGCGCTCGATCTCCCGGTACACCAGAAACAAAAATAGAATCGCCAGCAACGTGTACAGCCCCATAAATCCCAGGAGCGTGAACCATGCGTTACCGGCCGCCACGCGCGGCGATGCGCCCGCGGCGGTGCGCATCAGCCCGTAGATCACCCACGGCTGCCTTCCCAGCTCGGCCGTCATCCATCCAGCCGTGTTGGCGATGTACGGCAGCGGCGCCGCCAGCATCAGCAGCCACAGCATCGCTCGCGAGGCGAAGAGCGTCCCTCGCCATAGCTTCAGCGCCGCGATTCCAAAGATGGCGATGAAAATCGTGCCGAGGCCCACCATCACGTGGTAGCTGTAGTAGAGCAGCGGGATCCGGTCGGGCCACTCCTTCTCCGGAAACTCGTCTAACCCTTTCACCTGCGCGCTCCACCGCCGGTACGTCAGAAAGCTCAGCGCCTTCGGCACCGTGAGCGGGTTGTCCAGCCGCTGCTTCTGCACGTCGGGCTGGCCCACGATCGCCAGCGGCGCGCCATCCTGCGTGTGAAACAGTCCTTCCATCGCCGCGAGCGTCGGCTGCTGGTGCTCGGCGATCAACCGCCCCTGCGCGTCTCCCGTGGGAAATAGCTGCAGCACTGCTGCGATGACTCCGACGATCACTCCCGTCCTAACAAACGTCCGCCCGTACTCTTCGTGGTGCTTCATGAGCAAGTAGAATGCGCCTACCGCCGCCATCACAAAGCAGCCCGTCTGCACCGCGCCCAGCATGTTGTGCGCGTACTGCCAGAGCGCCCAGCGGTTCAGCAGCAGTCCCCAGAAGCTCGAGAGCTGAATCTCGCCGTTCGCGCCGAGCGTGTACCCCACCGGGTGCTGCATCCACGCGTCCGTTGCCACGATCAAGTAGCCCGAAAGCCACGATCCCACAAAGACCAGAAACGCCGCCCACCAGTGGCCCACTCGGCCCAGTTTCTTCTCCCCGAACAGAAATAATCCGAGGAAGCTCGATTCGAGGAAAAACGAAAACACACCTTCCATCGCCAACGTCTGCCCGATCACGCCGCCCGCCGCCCGCGAGAACGCCGCCCAGTTCGTCCCGAACTGGAATTCCATGGGAATGCCCGTCACCACGCCGATCGCGAAGGTGATCCCGAAGATCTTTGCCCAGAACCGCGCCGCGCGGTTGAAGTGCTCCTGCCCGGTCCTGAGCGCCATGCTCTTCAGCACCACGATCAGCAGCGCCAGCCCCATCGTCAGTTGCGGGAAGAGGTAATGGAAAGTCACAGTGAACGCGAAGTGAAATCGGTGAATATCGAGCGCGTCATTCATGAGCACTCCTTGCGGGGCGCGGCCTTCGCCCGAGAGGGCGGGCCTGGTCTGTACCGACCGGCCGCGAGTGCGCCCATTCTACGCGGGCCGCCCCTGCCCCAAAAGTGAAATTCTCGCCCGCACCAGTATTGCGCCGGCTACCTTCGCCGCGCCTTTTCGATGCCGATTGAGTTGCGATTACTGCGTCTTCGCGGTTTGCCGGTTGCGGTTGGTGATTGACGTCGCGCTGATATACACCAGCGCTGCCAGCGGAATCAGGAAGGCAATCCTCATCGATCCAAACTCGTCCGCCACCAGTCCCATGACCGGTGGGACAATCGCTCCGCCCACAATCGCCGTCACCATCAATCCCGCAAGCGCGTTCGTCTGCTCGGGCATAGTCTCCACGGTCATCGAGAAAACCAGCGGGAAAATATTCGCGAAGCCCAGTCCGATGACGAAAACACTGGCTACGGCCACGCCTCTCATTGGAGCCAGTACGCCAAGCAGTCCCACCACCGACAGCGCGCACGTAATGATGAAGAACGTGCTCGCCTTGATCCAATTCAAGATCACCCCCCCGGAGAAGCGTCCGATAATCAACGCGAGAAAAAAGAGCCCCGTCCCCAGGAGGCCGGTTCGCGTGATATCCACTGCGAAGCGTTCTTTCAAATAGATAGGAACCCCGGAGCTCACCGACACTTCCGCGCCCACGTAAAGGAAAATCGCCAGCACCATCATCGCCACGTAGCCATTCTTCAGCAGCGCCAGCGCCGATCCAAACGTCGTCGGTTTGCGATCGGCCGCGTGCCGCTCCTCCACCTTGAGCGGCCAAAGCGCCACGATCGTGATGAGCACCGCCACGCTATAAATCGGAAAAATCACCTGCCAGCTCGCCCCCGCGGCGCGCGCCGCAATCACCGGGATCAACGGCCCGGAGAGCGAGCCGATCGCTTTCACAAACTGACCCAGCGACAAGTTGCGCGCGTATTTTCCTTCCGGGGAAACGTCGCGCATAATGGGATTTCCCGCGACCTGCAGCGTCGCCGCGCCGGCGCCGAACAGAAGCACTGCGAGCAAGAACACGGGAAACGTCCGCAGTCCCATCACCGTGGGGATCAGGAAGCCCGCCAGCATGATCGCCAAGCCGAGCAGCAGAACGAACTTCTTGCCTTTCTTGTCCTGATACACGCCCATGGGAATCGAGAGAATGCCGAACATCGCGAACCCCAGGAAGGGGATCAGCTGCGCGACAAAATTCGAGAGCTGAAATGTCTGCCGCGCGAGACCGACGAACGGACCGACCGCATCGCCAAAGCCCATGGCCAGAAACGCCAGAAACACCGCCCAAGCGCCCTTGCTGCGATTCAATGTCATTCCTCCGTGAACGTCCTTTGAGGAGACGCAGTTAGCCCGTGGTCCTGCACAATGCCGCCGCGCCCGCGATGCCGGCTTCTTCGCCGTATCGCCCGAGCACCACCGGAATCTGCTCGGGCCAGGGATTGAGCACGGCCCCTTTCCAGTGCGCGCGAATGTCGTCCAGGAACGGCGCCAGCATCGAAGACACGCCGCCGCCCATGATGATTACATCGGGCTCGAGCAGATCCACGATATTCCCCAGCCAGTACGTCAGCAGATCGAGCGTCTCCTGAATCACTTCCTTCGCGACGGCGTCGCCCGCGCTCGATGCCTTCCCAACCATCTCGCTCGTGACGTTCTCCGCTTTGCCGCCGGCCAGCTCCAGCAGCGCCGACTTCGGTTTGCTCTCCAATTTCCGCCGAGCCCGCCGCGCGATCGCCGGACCCGACGCCAGAAACTCGATGCAGCCGTGTTTGCCGCACTTGCAGATAGGACCGTCGTACTCGATCCCCATGTGCCCGCCTTCGCCGGCCGCGCCCGTTCGCCCGTGATAGATTTTCCCGTCAAAGACGATTCCGGTGCCGATGCCGGTCCCCACGATGGCGTAGAAAACGTTTCGATAGCCGCGTCCCGCTCCCCAGAGCACTTCCGCCAGCGCCGCCGCATTTGCGTCGTTATCCACCTTCACCGGCACGCTGTAGACCCGCCGCACTTCGTCCGCCAGCGGAAAATTCCTCCAGCACGGCACGTTCGGCGGATTGATCACCACTCCCGTCTCCGGATTCAGCGGACCCGGCGAGCAAATCCCGATCGCCGCGACTTGCTTTTCTGCTCCCGAGTGCTCCAGAAGCTGCCGGATCGCTCCTAGCACAGCGGCCAATCCCGTCGCAGCGTCCTTGTTCGTCACCATCGGCACGCGCGTATGCTGCACGATCTCTCCCGCCGCGTTCACGAGCCCGGCCGCCACCTTCGTTCCGCCTATGTCCACCCCAACGAAAAGCGCTTCGCTCATTTCGCCCTTCCTGAAATCCCGCCGCTGCGCAAGCACGAACCGCGCGTTTCGATTCTACCCAGGCGCACGACCTTAGGGCAGCCGCTCCCTCGCGTCAACCTCGCACCGCCTGCCCTGCTTGCCCCGAGCGTGTTTTGCGAAGGGAGAGCTATCGCGAAGGGCCTGCCCTGTAGCCCAGGTCTTCCGCGGTCTGTGCGTCCCGACTGCCGTTGTCGGGAAGACCCGAGGCCGTTCCTGCCGCCAGCCTTGCCCCTCTCGTCATCCCGGCCCATGTAGCCCAGGTCTTTAGACCTGGGGCCTTTAGCGACGAGGACCGCCGTCCGCCTCTTCGCCTCTCTCCGTCATCCCGCTTGCCCTGAGCGTAGTCGAAGGATCCTCTTCGCCTTTTCCGCATGCTGATTCCCGCAGTCTAGCTCCCGCCGCAGCGGCGTTGACGAGCCGCCAGCCTCGCTGACCACAAGTTCATGCCGATCGAGATGCCGAAGAGCCCTCCTTGCACTCCGTCCATAAAGTCCGGCCCGAAGTGGGCGGTCGGGTGAAGCACCCTCGGCAAAAGGAGGGCGATCACCAGGCATATCATTCCGATGGACATCATCGCACCGGGGTCTTTCAGCCGATTTCGGAAAATCATCTTTGGTTCTCCATTCAGATTTAGTCGGTCAATAGATACCAGCCCATCACCGCCACCTTGACCGCCACAATCGTCGCGGCGACAGCGAAAAGATCCCAACTCCAGACGTGATTGAAGTAATAGCGGTAGGCGAAGAGACCGATGGCCGCGACGCCGCCGATGATCCCGGCGAGACTCGTGGACCGCAGGCGGTGGTTAAGGAAACGTTCATCGATCGCCCTGCCGAGGATGGGAATGTTCATTTCTCGCTCTCCAACGTGAAAATTTGATCGCTGGTGCACCCGAACACGCGCGCGAAAGTGAGCGCCAGCAGCAGGCTCGGCACGTACCGGTCGCGCTCAATGGAGTTGATGCTCTGGCGGGACACCCCCACGGCCTTCGCGAGTTGCTCCTGCGTCCATCCGCGCGCCGTGCGCAGCTCTTTCACTCGGTTTAGGATTTTCGGCGCCATGTCAAGCTAACTTTCCACGGCATTGTAGCCCTCACACTCGTCGATGTCAAGTCAGCTTGTCATCTGTTGGGTTTCTCCGTCATGTAGCTCGGGTCTTAAGACCCGAGGCCGTTCTTGCCGCCCTCTTCGTCTCGCCGCGCCCTCTTCGGCTCCCGTTGTGATCCCGCTTGCCATTTGGCCCAGGTCTTTCGCGATTTGTGCGCCACGACTGCCGTTGTAGCGGCGACTTCACGTCGCCATCCTGCCTTGCTCCGTCACCCCGAACGCACGTGAGGGATCCCTCTTCTTCCTACCTTCCTGTTTACCCTGAGTGCTATCGCGAAGGGCTCGCCCTGCTCGCCCTGCTTGCCCCGAGTGGTTTTCACGAGGGGAGCGTCGTGAAGGGAGCCGCCCGGCCACCGCTCACCTCCAGTTTCATACAACTCTTCGCCCTTATTCCTTCAACTCCTAGCCCAAGAGCTAAAGCGACAGTGCCAAGTGCAAACCCAGCACGAAGAACACTCGGCACCTAGGAACTATCAGAATGTCTTTCCCTTTATTAGCTTTGTCAGCGGGCGCGCTCGGTAGGGGTGGAAGTACGCTGGTATTGGACCCTTCGTCCTCTTAACGAACCTCCTGATGACCTCGAACCTCCCACTCCAATATGCAATTTCAATGGCATCATGTTGTCGTAACATCTGTGTGAGACGATGTTCCGCTTCTCGGTAGTCTATTTCGAAGTCCTCTTTCTTCTTGATTCCAAGAGTTGTCGAGGTGAGGACATCCTGCAACGCGTGCAACAAGCCATCCTGGTACATCGCTGAGGCCATTCTGCCGTCGGACGTCTGACTGAGATTCACGTGAATGGAAGCGATGCGACGAGCCTGACGCTGCAAGAAGCTTAGAAACTGCTCCGGAGGAATTAGCCCTTGTTTCTCTAAGCGCTTACGAAGGCTTCTAGCGAACATGATGTCCGAGACCTTGAATAGTTGGATTCCGCGTTCCTTCCAAAATGACACTCGATCGAGAGTCGCGCTAGGGTCCAGTCCGTAAGCAAGCTTAGTAAAATGACCCAATGAATACAGCGCATCCTTCCTGTAAGATCTCATCGTAGATCCGGGAAACTAGTTCTTCCGCAGTGATCTCAGGGTTTTCTGCCGCTTGAGATCTGACAGCTCTGACTTTTGCCATATAACCTCAAAGAACTGTGATAGATAATCCGAAAGTTAATCCGGTACCGCCTAGGCGTCAATCAACTTCTTGTGTGGTACCGCAGGCTGGTAACGCAGGCGTCAGCCACTGGGACGAATCTGGGTGGCGGAGTGGCCTAGACCGCCCCGCCATTTGGCGCTGACCTCACGATCATTGATGGAAGGATAGGACCCAATGACCAAGAACCAACAGAAGAATGACCACCGTGAAGATCAGAAACACCTGCTTTGCCCAAAAGAAGAATATTCGTAGACGATAATAGAGACTAGCGTAGTTATATTCTCCTTCGCCCGCATTCGTGTTTTCCATTTCTTCAAGCAGTTTCTTCGTGCTGAAGTAGCCTGCAAAATACTGAAGGAAGTCTAAGAACAACACACAGACGGATGCTGCACCTAGTACGACAAGTTCTGGCTTCAGTTGGACTGCGATGCCTTTGGCAGTTGGGGAGTCGCCCACGAGCAGACCCCATGTTAGCGCGAGAACGGCAATAGCAGTTGTTCGGACCTGTGTACTTATCCTGTCTGTTACGACGTCCAGCTCCTTCAGGACCTCAGCCTTGGGGATCATGTAATGCTCCTATTCTTGGTATTTCGGTCCTGACCAATCTCCTCCTTTTTTGCGCTTTTCTGCGTCCGTAACTCTTTTTCCAGTCTTCTTGAACGGCAGCGGGGTCGGAGGCGCTGGTTTCTTCGGCGACGGTTGCTTGGTTGGTGTCTTTTCTCGGGCCACGACTAATTCCTCCACTGCGCGGGATTCTATCACGCAACCACCGGTCAAACCCGAACACGGAGATTCAAACCATTCACTCACGATTCTGACCTGGCGGAGTGTAGAATCCTGCCGGAACGAACGATGAAGAAGAAAGCTCTTCAGGTTAAGACTCAACTGGAAATTGCCAAACCTGTCCACCAGGTATTTGAGGCCATCGTCGACCCGGAAGAAATGTCGCACTATTTCATTTCGTCGGGCACGGGCCGCATGCAAAGCGGGAAGACCGTTCATTGGAAATTTGATAAAGGCGGAGGCCTTGACGCCAGAGTGGAGCGCATCGAGCCGGACAGGTTTGTGTCGTTTTCCTGGTCGGCGAGCGGAACCGAAGCCCTCGTCACCATGGAGTTGCTGCCGCTGGATGATCACGCGACCCTGGTCAAAATATCGGAGTCGGAATGGCCGCCGGACGAAAAAGGCATCGCCAGATGTATCGAGCAAACTCAGGGCTGGATGCATTTCCTCTGCTGTTTGAAAGCTTATCTTGAGTACGGCATCAATCTGAGAAAGCGCGGAATCCTCGGCAAAGAGAACACTTAGCTTGGATTTTGTTTTTCGAGAAGCGCAGCACCCGAGTGCGCGGTTGACTCAAGAAGAAACAACGCCGGCGAGATGCCGGTGCTACGAAGAGCCAGGAGGGCGGGTTCCACTCACCGCGGGCGCGTGGTAAGGCCGGCCTGTTTCCAGAGCTTCTCCCATTGCCAGATGCCGGGAGTCTTGTCGAGGACGCGGTAGCTGAGCTGGTGGGCCAGCATCAAAATCTGACCGCGATGATGCGCCTCGTGCGAGAACATGTAAGCGAACATGGTCCCTCCGGCGGGCCACGTTGGCGTCCAACTGCCGCGAGAGAACTTTGAAACGCGGCGATTCGGAGCGGCCGAGAGAGCATCCGACAACATGCGCAGGCACTGCGCGGCGCTTCTCCTGTGCGCCGCCGCAGCCTGCTTCATGGTGCAGCGGTGGGGATCGAGTGGCGGCGGACACTTCAGATGCGGCGCGGAATTCTTCAGCCACGTAAGACGGTTGTTGTGCAGATGCGCGAAGATGGCCGCGATTGTCCGGCCACTGCCTTTTTGACCCGGCGGCTGGGCGCGCCACGCACGAGGGTCGAGATGTGAGAGGATGAGCTGGTTCATTGCGTCGTTGCTCGCGTAGGTTTCGAGCAGGGTGTCGCGAATCTCGGCAAGCGTCGCGTGGGATTGAAGTGCCATGGAAGCTCCGCCAATTTTAGTCCATTCCCCCGCTCATTCCAAGAAGCTGTGGATAACTCAACATTGCTATTGCATACTGGTAACAGACATGCTACAATGACCCGTGAAAAGTTGGCTTTTATCACGCCTTGCGCATCCGACCAGGATGCGCATCCCGCCTGCCCAGAGTGCTTTTCAGGAAGGGAGCGAGTTCCGCGAGTCGAAGGGCAGCTCCGCTAACTCCCCTGGAATCAACACATACGAAAAATGCGCCTCTAACCCCTCCAGAATCAACACATACAAATTCATTGATCTTAAAACCCTTTGGAATCAACACTTACAGAAAAAGGCCGGTGTCCCCCTGCCCCGGAGCGGCCGCGCAGCGACCGCATGCGAGGTGAGGGGCCCTCTTTTCCACAGCCCGGCCCGCCGAAGCCTTGGCGAAGGCGGGCCCGTTCTTCCAACCTGCGAACCTTCCAACGTTCAACATGCCAACGGCTTCCGCTTTGCCGCTATACTCTCCCAGACGCAAACCCATGCCCAACGCATTCGCAGGCATCTTCTTCCTGATCCTTGCCGGAGTCATGAACGGCAGCTTCATCCTGCCGATGAAGTTCATGCGCCGCTGGGCTTGGGAGAACACCTGGCTATTCTGGACGATCTTCGCGCTGATCATTTTCCCGGTACTCATTCCGCTCGCTACGCTGGTTTCGCCCTCCCAGGTTTACGAGCGCGCTCCCTCCGGAGTGATTCTGACGGTCATCCTGTGCGGTGCCGGCTGGGGCATTTCTCAGGTGTTCTTCGGTCTGGCCATCGACGCGGTGGGGATGGGTCTGGGTTTCTCCGTGATTTTGGGCATATCCGCCGCCGTCGGAAGCCTGGTTCCGCTCGTGCGCTTCCATCCCGAACAGATTCTTTCCTGCCAAGGACTCACGGTGATCGCGGGTGTTGCCCTCGTTCTCCTCGGAGTCGCTTTCTGCGCGGTTGCGGGCAGCCGCCGCGAAGCCGCACTCGGGCAATTTGTCTCCGCGCGCGGCACCTCCATGATGATGGGCTTGCTCTTTTGCTCGATCAGCGGAGTCGGCTCCGCCCTCGTCAATTTCGGACTCACCTTTGGCGCGCCGCTGATCGCCGTCGCCAAGGAACTTGGCGCGCGACCCATGTGGGCTCCCAACGCCGTCTGGTTGCCATTGATGTGCGCCGGCGGCATTCCCAGCATTTTGTATTGCGTCTATCTGCTCCGGAAGCATCGCACTGCGAGCCGCTTCGCCCAATCCGTCAGCGTGCCTTATCTCTTCCTTGCAGCCGTCATGGCGTTCCTCTGGTTCGGGAGCGCGCTGGTGTACGGCATCGCCTCGGGACTGCTCGGGTCGCTCGGCGCCGTGTTTGGCTGGCCGCTCTTTATGTCCATGATCGTCATCACCGCGAGCATCTGGGGAATCAGCACCGGCGAGTGGAAGGGCGCGGGACCCCGCGCTTTCCGGCCCATGATCGGTGGCATCGTCATTCTTATTTTCGCCGTCGTCGTTCTTTCGCTCGCTTCGCGCTGAGCGCCGGGGCCCTCGTGACCGCGGTCACATCCCGATGTGACCCTGACCACCGCTTTCCGGCAAGGCAACCTCCATCCTGGAAGCCTCTTGCCGTGAGCCATGAAGTCGGCACATACTGTTTGGAGATGATGAGCCGCAGACGATTCGCGATTTTGGTCCTGGTCCTTGGACTGGCGGCGATCCCTGCGTTCTCCTGCCTCACTCCGCCGCAAGCCTCCGAGATGGCTTCGGACTCCTGCTGCGTCGCTATGAACCAGCGCTGCAGTGAACGCATGCCGCAAGCCGCGCGGTCCTGTTGCGTCTCCGGCCACGAAGATGGCCAGCCCTATGTTTCGACCGCCGCCCGGTCCGAACTCGTCAAAGCACATCTTGAGGCAGTGCCTGTGCATACTGCCTTTGTTCTCCCAATGCCTGAGTCAGCAGGTTCGCTTTTCATCCCGTTTTCGATTTCTCCGCCGAACGGCAGCCCCGGCGCCAATTCCATTCTCAGAATCTAAACACGTGCGTTCTCCGTTTTGACGCGGGCGCGTTTGTGCGCTCGCGCGAATTTTCTATGTGAATGGAGAAGCGCACATGAACGTCTTTGCATCTGCATTGCTCAGTTTCCCGCAGGCTCGCGCGCAGCGCCTCACGCTTGCGCTATTGATCGTCACACTCGCATCCGCGCCTCTGCTGCGCGCCTCGCCGCAATCCTCGCCTCCGGCGCAGCCTTCGGCAGCAGCTCCGACGCCGCTCGCCGCGCTCATCGACGAGGCGCGGAGGAATGACCCGAAGATACGCGCAGCCGAGGATGCCGCGCGAGCCGCCGGCTACGCCGCTCCTCAGGCGTCGGCGCTGCCCGACCCGACGTTCACCCTCCAGCAGTTCAGTGTGGGCAGCCCCCGGCCCTTCGCCGGCTATGCCAACAGTGACTTCGCCTACATCGGTTTCGGCGTGTCGCAGGAACTGCCGTATCCCGGCAAGCGCCGGCTTCGCGCCAGCGTGGCCGACCGCGAGGCGGACGCCTGGGCACACCGCGCCGAGGCCGTCGCCCGCGACGAGATCGAGGCTCTGAGGGAGGGGTACTACCGCCTGGCCTACCTGCAGCAGACCCTCGCGCTCATCCAGCGCGACGACGGCGTCCTGCAGCAGGTCACGCAGGTTGCCGAAGCGCGGTACCGCGTGGGGCAGGGAAATCAGCAAGACATTTTGAAAGCGCAGCTCCAGCGCACCAAACTGCTCTACGACATCTCCATGAACCGCCGCTCCGCCGGTGAAGCTCAGGCCGAGCTCAAGCGCATTCTTCGGCGTCCGCAGGATTCTCCCGACATCGTCGCCGAAGCACTCACGGTGACTCCGCTCCGTCTCACTCCGGGCGAACTCCTGGCGCGGCTCGAGCAACAAAATCCGGACCTCGGCGAACTCGCGGCCATGGTCAAGAAAAGCGAGACGCAGGTGGACCTGGCGCGCCGGGAATTTCGCCCCGATTTCGGCGTTTCCTACATGTACCAGCACACGGCCGGCAATTTCCGCGACTACTACATGTTCACTTTCGATGTGAAGTTCCCGCGGCGCAAACCTCGCCAAGCCGCGCTCGCGCAAGCGCAGATCAACGTCGATCGCGCGAAGGAGGAGCGGGACGCTCAAATGCAGGAAATCGAAGCCAGCATGCAAAAACAGCTCGTGCTGCTCCGGACCTCCGAGGAACAATCGCAGCTCTATCGCGAGGGTTTGATTCCTCAGGCGCAGTTCTCTCTCCAGGCGGGGATCGCGGCCTATCAGGTTGGCCGCGCGGATTTTGGGTCGCTCCTCTCGTCCCTGCAAGACACGATCAATCTCGACCTTGAATATCAGCAAACGTTGCTCGACCACGAAATGGCCGTAGCGCAGATCGAGCGCCTCACCGGAGGGATGCTGCCATGAGCGAAATCGACCACGATCCATTTCCCGTTTCATCGGATGAGAACTTCTCCGCCGCAGATCGGAGCCGGAAGATGCAGAGCTATCGCAAATTGTTTTTCATTTCGCTCGCGGCCGCACTGATTCTCGCTGCGGCGTTGGGAATTACCTGGTGGCGAGACAAGCATGCCGCGGCGCCGGCGGCGGCCGCAGAACTAGCCACACCGGTTACCGCCGGACAACCTGCGGCGATGGCCAGTGCGCCCGCCGAAGCCAAGCTCGTACCCATCCAGCTTTCTCCCGAACGGCTTCAAAGCATCGGAGTTACGACGGGCGTAGTCCAGCTCAAATCGCTGAGCGACGACATCCGCACAGTGGGCGACGTGGAAGTCGATGAGCGCCGGCTTTCGTACGTTCAGGTCCGTTTCCCGGGATGGATACAGAAGACGTTCGTAGGTTCCACCTACGAATACATCCGGAAGGGCCAGCCGCTATTCACGATCCACAGTCCCGACCTGGTGACCACGGAGCAGGAATACCTGATCGCTCGCCGCAATCAGAGTGTGCTCGGGGAGAGCACCGTCCCCGGCGTGGCCGCTGGGTCCGCAGCGCTCATCGACGACGCTGCCGGGCGACTCCAACACTGGCAAATCCCCGCGAGCGAGATGCAGAGGCTGGAAACTACCGGCCAGGTCCAGCAAGAGTTTGAAGTGAACTCGCCCGTCTCGGGTTACGTCACGGAGCGAAACGCGCTGCCGAACCAGTACGTTCAGCCCGAAACCCGCCTGTACAGCGTCGCCGATTTTTCCTCGGTGTGGGTTTACGCCGCCGTGTTTCAGAGCGACATCGACCAAATCAAAATCGGCGATTCCGCCAGCGTCACCACGGACGCCTATCCCGGCCGCGTTTTTTCCGGGCGCGTGGACTTTGTTTCGCCGCAGATGGATACGACCACGCGCACCGCGCGCGTTCGGCTGGTCTTCGCAAATCCCGGGCTGAAAATGAAGCCCGGCATGTTTGTGAACGTGGTCATCCACGTTTCACTCGGACGCCATCTCGCCGTTCCGGCGTCCGGGGTGCTGCAATCGGGCACGAACACGATTGTTTTCGTGGACCGTGGCGGCGGCGCTCTCGAGCCGCGTACGGTGGAACTCGGCCCGCAGGCCGGCGGTGAATACGTCGTACTGAAAGGATTGAAAGCGGGCGAGCGCATCGTCACTTCAGCGAACTTCCTGATTGATTCGGAAAGCCAGCTACAGGCGGCGATGGGATCGTACGTTCCTCCGCCACCGGGCGCGGGAGCAGCAGCCGCGATGAACGGCCCCGGTGCCAAGACGGAGACGCTGGTCGAGTTCTCCACCGAGCCCTCGACTCCGCGGAAAGGTTCAAATCTCTTCCGCATCCGACTTACGGGTGCAGATGGAGCGCTGGTGACCGGGGCACAAGTGAGCGTCCGCAACTTCATGCCGGGGATGCCGGAGATGGGCATGGCGGCGATGAGCGGGGAAACATCGCTCACAGAGAAGGGAAGTGGAGCTTACGAGGGCACGGCGAATCTGCCATCGGGGGGCACTTGGCAGATCACGGTTACGGTGACGAAGAACGGCGCGGTCATCGCCACGAAGCAACTGCGCATCAATGCGGAAGGCGGAATGTGATGATCGCCCGGATCATTGATTGGTGCGCGGATAACCGCTTTCTTGTTTTCACCGGCACGATGCTGCTGTTTCTCGCGGGCATCTGGTCGCTGAAACACATCCCCCTGGACGCGCTTCCGGACATTTCCGACGTGCAGGTGATCGTGCACACGCCTTGGGAAGGCGAGCCGCCCAGCATCATTGAAGACCAAGTCACCTATCCCATCGTCACGACGCTTCTCGCCGCGCCTCACGTGAAGGCGGTGCGCGCCCAGACGATGTTCGGCGATTCCTACGTTTTCGTTGTGTTCGAGGACGGCACGGACCTTTACTGGGCGCGCTCGCGCGTCCTCGAATACATACAGCAGATGCAGGGCCGCCTGCCGAAAAACGTCTTTCCGATGATCGGCCCGGACGCCACCGGGGCCGGATGGGTCTATGAATACGCGGTCCTCGATCGCACGCATCGCCGCAGCCTCGCCGATCTGCGCAGCCTGCAGGACTGGACACTCCGCTACCAATTGGAAACCGTGCCGGGAGTTGCCGAGGTCGCCTCTATCGGCGGATTCGTGCGGCAGTATCAGGTGAATCTCGATCCGAACAAGCTGCGCGCGTACAACATTCCGTTGTCGATGGTGATCGACCGGGTACGCGCGAGCACGAACGAAGTCGGCGGGCGCGTGCTCGAAATGGGCGGGGCGGAGTACATGATTCGCGGGCTGGGCTACCTGCGCTCGCTGCAGGACCTCGAGACCGTCCCCGTCGTCACAAAGAACGGCGTTCCCGTTCTCGTGCGCGATCTAGGCGCCGTCTCTTTCGGCCCGGACATTCGCCAGGGCGTCGCGGAATGGAATGGCGAAGGCGAAGTCGTCGGCGGCATCGTGGTGATGCGCGATGGAATGAACGCGCTCAACGTCATCGACGGTGTGAAGAAAAAGCTCGCCGAGATCAAACCCGCGCTTCCTCCCGGAGTGGAGATCGTTGCCGGCTACGACCGCTCCGGATTGATCGAGGCATCCATCGATACGCTAAAGCGCGATCTCGTTTTGGAGGCGATCATCGTCAGCTTGGTGACGATCGCGTTTCTCTTCCATTTCCGCTCAGCGTTGATCCCGATTCTGACGATTCCCATCGCCGTCGTGGCATCCTTCATTCCCATGTACTACCTGCACGTCAGCTCGAACATCATGTCGCTTGGAGGATTGGCGCTGGCGATCGGCGTTCTCGTGGATGCGGCCATCGTGATGGTGGAGAACGGCTACCGGCATGTTTCCGAAAGCGGCGCTCTTACCGAGCCGGAGAGGAAGCGCATGCTCCTCAACGGCGCGAAACAGGTTGGCCCGGCGCTGTTCTTCTCCTTGTTGATCATCGTGGTTTCATTCCTTCCGGTTTTCCTGCTCGAAGCGCAGGAAGGCCGGATGTTTCGCCCGCTGGCGTGGACCAAGACTCTGTCGGTGGCGTTTTCCTCGATCCTGGCGATCACACTCGTGCCGGTCCTGATGCCGATTTTCATCCGCGGGCGATTGCGGCCCGAGTCCACGAATCCGTTTTCGCGCATGACGCAGGCCATCTATTTGCCGGTGCTCCGCTTGTGTCTGAAATATCGCAAGACCACGTTGCTCCTCAATCTGCTCTTCCTCGCGGTGACTTTTCCGTTGGCGCTGCGCATCGGCAGCCAGTTCATGCCGCCGCTCTACGAAGGCTCGTCGCTGTACATGCCCACGGCGCTCCCGGGCATCTCCATTACCCAAGCGTCGGATCTGCTCCAACAGCAGGACCGCACCATTCGTTCGTCTCCGGAAGTGGAGAGCGTTTTCGGGGCCGTGGGGCGCTCCGATAGTCCCACCGATAACGCTCCGCTCGACATGTACGACACCACGATCATGCTGAAGCCGCGCGAGCAGTGGCGTCCCGGGATGACCTACGAAAAGCTCGTGCACGAAATGGACGAGAAGTTGCAGTTTCCGGGCTTGACCAACACCTGGACCATGCCGGTGCAGAACCGTCTGGACATGGAACTCACCGGCATCAAGACCCCGGTCGGCTTGAAGATACAAGGCCCCAATCTCGACGGCATCCAGCAGGCCGGCGGGCAGGTGCAACAAGTGCTTTCGGCGTTGCCCGAATTGCGCTCGATCTTCGCCGAGCGCGTCGCCGAGGGTTTCTACCTCAACGTGGAAACCAATCGCGCCGAAGCCGCGCGCTACGGGCTCACCGTCGCCGACGTGCAACAGGCCGTCAGTTCCGGCGTGGGCGGTGAGAACATCGCCGAAAACGTGGAAGGGCGCGAACGCTATCCCATCAATATCCGCTACAGCCGCGATTTTCGCGACGACGTGGAAAAACTGCGCGGCGTGGTGATCGCCACGCCGACGGGCGCGCAGATTCCGCTCGGCGAAGTCGCCCGAATCTTTTTCTCGCACGGGCCGGCGATGATCCGCGACGAGGACGGCCAGCTCACCGGCTACGTCTATCTCGATCTCAGCACCAAGAACTACGGTGGGTTTGTCGGCCGCGCCGATCATCTGCTTCGCACGAAACTCGCACTTCCCGCGGGCTACACCTACAAATGGTCCGGCGAATACGAGTTCGAGCTGCGCGCGCGGGAGCGATTGAAAATCATTCTGCCCGTCGTATTTTTCGTGATCTTCCTGCTGCTCTACATGGTGTTTCATTCGGTCACGGAAGCAGCGGTGCTCATCTTACCGACGTTCTACGCCATGACCGGCGGGCTGATCCTCCAGTGGCTGCTCGGCTACAACTTCAGCGTGGCGGTTTGGGTCGGCTACATCGCGCTGTTCGGCATCGCGGTCGAGACCGGCGTGGTGATGGTCGTGTATCTGCACGAAGCGCTCGACCGGCGCATCGCCGCGGGAGGCGAACTTAAGCACGAAGATATCGAGGCGGCAGTCATCGAAGGCGCGGTCCGGCGCGTGCGCCCGAAGCTGATGACGGTTTCGGCGGTCCTCGCAGGGCTTATCCCGATTCTTTGGGAGAGCGGCATCGGCTCCGACGTGATGAAGCCTATCGCCGCACCGATCGTCGGCGGCATGATTACGTCCACGATTCACGTTTTGATTCTCGTGCCGGTTTTCTTTGCCTTTATGAAGGAACGCGCCCTGCGCCGCGGCGTGCTGCGCCATTCGCAAGGGGAACGTTCTTAGCGGGTCGCTACTCGGCGGGGAACCAGCCGCAGGTCCGGTTGCCATGGCCGGCTCACTTTGCCGTCGGATCGCAGATCGGTATGGCTTCCCCGCCAGTCACCGGCGCGCCGTAATATCGCCGCTGGAGGTACAACGCAACGTTCACCAAGCCGATCAAGGCCGGCACTTCGACCAGAGGCCCGATCACAGCCGCAAACGCCGCGCCGGAGTTGATTCCGAACACCGCCACGGCGACCGCGATGGCGAGTTCGAAATTGTTGCTGGCTGCCGTGAACGCAAGCGTGGCGGTTTTTGGATAATCGGCGCCCAGCCTATGCCCCAGGTAAAACGACACCAGGAACATCACGACGAAGTAGATCAACAACGGAATCGCGATGCGAACGACATCCAATGGTAGCCGGACGATGTACTCGCCCTTCAGCGAGAACATCACCACGATGGTGAACAGCAAGGCGATCAGCGTAACGGGGCTGATGCGCGGGATGAACTTCCTCTCGTACCACTCTTTTCCCCGCGCGCGCACCAGCGTGAAGCGGGTAATGATTCCCGCGAGGAATGGAATGCCGAGATAAATAAAGACGCTATGCGCGATCTCGCGGATCGATACGTTGACGATCGACCCATGCAAGCCAAACCACTGCGGCAGCTTGGTCACGAACACCCACGCGTAAACCGAGTAAAACAGAACCTGGAAAACGGAGTTGAAGGCGACCAACCCGGCTGCATACTGCGTGTCACCCTTGGCGAGTTCATTCCAGACAATCACCATGGCGATACAACGGGCGAGACCGATCAGGATCAAGCCCGCCATGTACTCGGGGTAGTTGCGGAGGAAGAGTATGGCCAGAAGAAACATCAAAATGGGCCCGATGACCCAGTTCTGTAGAAGCGACAGGCCGAGAATCTTCCCGTTACGAAAGACTTCGCCGAGTTCTTCGTAGCGAACCTTCGCCAAGGGCGGGTACATCATGAGAATCAACCCGATGGCTATGGGAATTGACGTGGTCCCAACGCTGAAGCGATTCAAAAAGGGCACGACGCCCGGATACGTCCAGCCGGCAAGTACCCCAAGGAGCATGGCCGCGAAAATCCAGAGGGTCAGGTAGCGATCAAGAAAACTGAGCCCGGAAGCGACTTTGCTTTTCATGGAGATCCTCTACACGCGTTGACTAACGCTCCCACGAGCGCGTCCGAGGGCCGAATAGGGCCGCCATTCACTGGGGGTGCACGATCCGCCTTCAATGGCCTTCTTGAGTTTGCGAGAGTCTGCGGCGAAGAGATCGGACTCCGCAAATGCTTCCCGAAGAAAAGCAAAGAGCGGCTTCTGAATCCCCTGTGATGGTTGCGTCAGTCGATAGAAGATTCGTGGTCCATCACGGCGGTCCAGAACCAGGCCGGAGTTCTTCAGATACATTAAGTGCCGGGACACATTCGGCTGCGACATTTCCAGAACGTACTGTATGTCGCATCCGCAGAGCTCGCCATGCAACAACAGGTTGAGAATTCGCAGGCGAGTTACGTCGGCCAAGCCCTTGAAGCACTGTTCCAGTTCTTTCATGTGGGTACCCCTCGGAACCACTGCAAACTCCCCTGGCAACTCGATTCAGCCATGCAGCGTAGCAGTATATTCGCATACACGCATGTATGTATGCTAGGATATTCTTTAGGGGCTATTGCTATTGGAATAAGGGCCGGTGCAGTCCTCCCCGGACACGGTGCATGGCTCGGAGCAAGGGTCTTAGCGAAAGGCGGCCATCATGCAAGGACACTACAACGTTTTGTTCCTTTGCACCGGCAATTCAGCGCGATCCGTCATGGCGGAGGCGATTCTCAACCAAAAAGGGAAGCCGAACTTCACCGCTTACAGCGCGGGCAGCCATCCGGGGGGGGCGGTGCGTCCCGAAGCATTGAGGCAGCTCGAGATTGCGCGCGTCTCCACAAAGGGGCTGCGCAGCAAGAGTTGGGATGAATTCGCGAAACCCGGCGCGCCGAAGATGGATTTTGTCTTTACCGTTTGCGACAACGCCGCCCGCGAAGTGTGCCCCGTATGGCCCGGCCAGCCGATCACCGCGCACTGGGGAGTGCCCGATCCCGCGGCGGTTACCGGCGCGCCCGAACAGATCGAACGCGCCTACCGCGAAGCATTCATGATTCTGGAGCGCAGGATCAGTTTGCTCTTATGCCTGCCGCTCGCGAGCCTCGACATGCTGGCGATCAAGAAGGAAGTCGACCGTATCGGCCAACAATGAAGTCGCATTCCCGCGCCCATTCGGGGCGGCACGATCGCGTCCACCATCCTCGCAGGCCGTGATGTCCCCGCGTGAATTGCAGAGGAAGGCGGCGCGGTGTACAGTCCCGGCTATGCGGGATCGGCGATGGGCAGCCCCGCATCGAGGCGAGCAGCGGTGAGGCCGCCCCGCAAGAGAAATTGGCGGCCGGCGGCCGCCTCGACAAGGAGTGGCACGATGTTATATCCCAGGCCCCCGCGGCGCTCGTGGGCAGAACCGTGGAAGATCAAGGTGGTCGAGCCGATCCGCATGACCACGCGCGCGGATCGCGAGAAGTGCATCGCGGAGGCGGGCTACAACACTTTTTTGCTGCGATCGGAAGACGTCTACATCGACTTGCTCACGGACAGCGGCACGAACGCCATGAGCGACCACCAGTGGGCGGGCATGATGCTGGGCGACGAAGCGTACGCCGGGAGCCGGAACTTCTACAAGCTCTCGGAGACCATCTCTGAGTACTACGGCTATAGATACGTAGTTCCGACGCACCAAGGGCGGGGCGCGGAGAATATTCTATCGAAGATCATGATTCGCGCGGGAGACGTCATCCCCGGCAACATGTACTTCACAACGACGCGCCTTCACCAGGAACTGGCCGGAGGCCAGTTTGTGGACGTCATCATCGACGAAGCCAACGATCCCGCGAGCGAGCATCCTTTCAAAGGCAATGTCGATCTGGGAAAGCTGCAACGCGCGATCGAGGAGGTGGGCGCGAAGAAGATCCCGTATGTTTCGATCGCGGGCACGGTCAACATGGCGGGCGGTCAGCCGCAGTCCATGGGGAACATGCGCTCGGTCCGCGAGCTCTGCGTCAAGCACGGCATCCCGATTGTGCTGGATGCGACTCGCGCGGTCGAAAACGCATACTTCATCCAGCGGCGCGAGCCGGGATACGAATCCAAGAAGGTGGCGGAGATCCTCAAAGAGTATTGCTCCTACACGGATAGTTGCACGATGAGCGCGAAGAAAGACGCGCTCGTGAACATCGGCGGCTGGCTGGCGACGAATGATGAGGGCTTCTTCGAGGAGGCGCGGAACCTGGTGGTGGTCTACGAGGGATTGCACACGTACGGAGGACTGGCCGGGCGCGACATGGAAGCCATGGCGCGCGGCATCGAGGAGAGTGTGCTGGACGATCACATCCGCGCGCGCGTCGGGCAGGTGGAATACCTGGGAAACCATCTGATCGATTGGGGCATACCGATCGTCCGGCCGGTGGGCGGGCATGCGGTGTTTCTGGATGCCAAGGCTTTCTACCCGCAAATCCCGCAGGAGCAATTTCCCGCACAGGCGCTCACGGTCAGCCTGTACGTCAATTCCGGCATGCGCACGATGGAGCGTGGCGCCGTCTCCGCAGGCCGCGATCCCCAGACCGGCAAGGACCGCTTCCCCGAACTCGAACTCGTGCGGATCACGATTCCGCGTCGGGTGTACACGCAAGCGCATATGGACGTCGCGGCCGAGTCGGTCCTGGATGTTTACGAGCAGCGCGAGCAGGCCCGCGGACTGAGAATGATCTACGAGCCGAAATACCTGCGGTTCTTCCAGGCGCGTTTCGAGCCGGCCGCTTAAACGCCCACTGGCCCAGCCTTCCAGATTAGGGGTTGTCGCTGCTGACGATATGGACGTCCACCGAGGGAGATTCCCGGAGGAAGCGGTGGACGGCAAATAAGAAGAGCCAGCGGCGCCATCCGCGCGCCTGCGAGCGGCCAAGAACGATGTGGGTAATGCGGCGGTCGCGGACGAACTGGACGGCGGCCTCGGCGACACTCTCGCCTTTCACGCGCACGACGGTTGCGCCGAGGTTCTCGGCGAAGGCGATGTGGGCCGCCAGCGCCTTCTCATCCTGTTCGTTTCTTGCGCCGTCGGTCTCGACGTGCAAGCAGTAGAGTTCCGCGTCCAGGGCCTGGGCCATGCGGGCGCCGCGCGCGATCAAGTGTTGCGACGCAGGGTGCGCGTCGATGCAGACGGCGATGCGCTCGCGCACGCCCCAGTTCTGCTGGATATCCTTCTGGTGCTGGTAGTCATCGAGGCTTCGGTCTACCCTCTCCGCGACCCGGCGCAGGGCCAGTTCACGCAGCGCCATGAGGTTGCCGCGGCGAAAGAAATGGCCCAAGGCGCGTTCGACCCGGTCGTACGGGTAGACATCGCCTCGCTGCATGCGCGCCTGGAGCGCCTCGGGGGTCAAATCGACCATGACGATTTCGGTGACGCGCTCGAGGACCCAGTCCGGAACCGTCTCACGGACCACGATGCCGGTGATGTTCTGCACCGTGGGCGTGATGCTCTCGATGTGCTGAATGTTCATCGTGGAGAGAATCTTGATCCCGGCATCGAGAAGCTCGATCACGTCCTCATAACGCTTGCGGTGACGGCTGCCCTCGACGTTCGTATGCGCGAGCTCGTCCACCAGGGCGACCTGCGGGTGGCGGGCCAGGATCGCGTCCAGGTCCATCTCTTCAAAGACGGATCCTTTGTATTCGAGATTGCGCCGGGGAACGCTTTCGAGCTGCGACGCGAGCTGAGCGATCCGCTCGCGCCCATGAGTCTCCACGATGCCGATGACGACGTCTTCGCCGCGGCTGTGGCGACGGATGCCTTCGCTCAGCATGTTGTAGGTCTTGCCGACTCCCGGGGCGTAGCCGAGGAAGAGCTTCAGCACTCCGGTGGGAAGGCGCTCCTCGGCGGTGACGCGGTCGAGCCATTGTTCCGGCGTTCTGGGCATGGCTCATTGTCACCAACAAGCAGGAAATTGTCACCTTCGATATAATCCCGGCCATGCCCAAGAACCTACCGCGTGACCTGATGCGCTTCTTCACCGGGCTGGCCGTTGTAGTCGGCATCGTCATCTTCTACCTGAGGGTGTTCCCAGGGAACCCGTCGGCCGTAACCGTGGCACTGACGTTTCTCCTGGCGGTGTTGTTGTTCTCCGCGTTCTGGGGATTGCGCGTGGCTGTGTTTGTGGCCGTCCTAGCCACGCTGGCGTTCAATTTCTATTTTCTTCCGCCGGTCAAGACCCTCACGATCGCAGATCCGCAGAATTGGGTGGCACTGTTCACGTTTCTGGTGACGGCCGTGGTGGCGAGCCGGCTTTCCGAGCGCGCCCGGCGCCTGACCCTGGATGCAAACCGCCGCCGCGCTGAAATCGAGCGGCTGTACCAATTGAGCCAGCGGCTGCTGGTCAGCAAGAGCGTGCAGGAGTTGGTGAACGCTATCCCGCGTGCACTGGTCGAGAATCTCCATGTCGCGGGAGCAGCGCTGCTATTGGGCGGCAGCAATGAAATCTACCGGGCCGGGCAAGCGATTCGCGAGCTGGACACCGACCGGCTCAAACAGGTAATGGCCCGGGGGGAAATCTCAGGAAGCGCGGAGGACAATGCCCGTTGCGTGCCGTTGCTCCTGGGAGTGAAGCCGGTCGGCGCAATCGGGGTGCAAGGAGCGACGGTATCGCGGGAAACGCTGGAAGCGTTGGGCACGCTGCTGGCCATCGTGATTGAACGCACGCGCGCGACCGAGGCGCTGGGCAAGGCGGAAGCAGCGCGCGAAGGCGAACAGCTCAAATCGGCGCTGCTCGATTCGGTGGCGCACGAATTCCGCACGCCACTTACAGCGATCAAGGCGTCGGTGACATCGCTGCTCGAGAGTCCACCCAGTGCGGAGCCGCAGAGGCGCGAACTTCTGCAGATCATCAATGAAGAAGCCGACCGGTTGAACCGGCTGGTCGGTGAGGCCATCGAAATGGCGCGCCTCGATGCGGGCGAGGCCAAGCTCGAATTCGCGCCGCATTCGATCCGCGAAGCCATTGACACGGCAATCGGACAGGAAAAGAATCTCCTCGCCGGGCGGACGGTGAGCGTGCTGGTGCCGGATACACTGCCTCGGGTCCGCATGGACCTTGCACGGATCACGGAAGTTCTGGGGCAGTTTCTCGACAACGCGGCGAAATACTCGCCACCCGGGACGCCCATCAACATCAGCAGCGAACTGAAAGGGGATGCGGTGGTGACTTACGTGGCCGACCGCGGCAGCGGAATCGACTCTTTCGAGCAGGCCTTCATTTTTGACAAGTTTTACCGGGGCAGAAACCAACGTTTCGAAGTGCAAGGAACCGGGATGGGATTGGCCATCGTGAAGGCCATCGTGCAGGCCCACGACGGCTCGGTTGGTGTGACCAGCCAACCCGGACACGGTTCCGTCTTCTCTTTTTCCCTTCCGGTATGGGAGAAGAACCGATGAACCCGGCGAAGATCTTGGTTGTGGACGACGAGCCGCAGATTCGCCGCGTGCTCCGCGCGGCGCTTGGCGGGCGCGGCTACGTCATCTTCGAGGCGCGCGACGGCGAACAAGCGCTCGAGATGCTTCGGAAGGACGTTCCGGACCTGGTGCTTCTCGACATCAACATGCCGGGTCTGAATGGCCTGGAAGTCTGCCGGGAAATTCGCGCCGCGCTGGACGTGCCCATCCTGATGCTCTCGGTGCGCAATACGGAGAAGGACAAGGTGCGCGCGCTGGACGCGGGCGCGGACGACTATGTGGTGAAGCCTTTTGGCATGGAGGAGCTGCTGGCGCGCATCCGCGCGGCGCTGCGGCGTTATCAGGCTGCCGAAGGGGCGCCGGCCACCTTTCACTCGAAGGATCTGTCCATTGATTTCGAACGGCGCAGCGTGCTGGTGCGCGGCAAGGCCGTCCGGTTCACGCCGAAGGAATTCGATCTGCTCCGGCATCTGGTCGAAAACCAGGGCAAGCCGCTATCACACCGCGCGCTGCTGCAGGCCGTCTGGGGACCGGATTACGGCGACGAGACCGAGTACCTGCGAGTCTTCATCAACCAATTGCGGAAGAAACTGGAAGTGAACCCGAACAAGCCGCGCTACATTCTCACCGAGCCTTGGGTAGGCTACCGGTTTGAAGCCGGCGCGCCACCCACCCGGACTTAGCATCCCATCGAAACAGCTTTCGTGAGAGGCGCGTGCTACTTCTTGACCGGATAGCGCCGATCGAGTTCCAGGTTGAGTTTGAGCACGTTGACCCTCGGCTCCCCAAGGAAACCGAGTGTGCGTGGTTCGGTATGGTCAGCGATGAATTGTTGGAGCTGGTCAGTCGCAATTCCTCGCGCCTTGGCAATTCGAGCAGCCTGGGCGGCGGCGGAAGCAGGACTGATATGCGGATCGAGGCCGCTGGCGGAAGCCGTCACCAAGTCGGAAGGAATCGGGCCGTGATAGTCAGGGTCATCTTTGTAGAACTGGTCGATCGAGGCTCTCACGCGATCGATGAGCTTTTGGCTGGTTGGCCCATAGTTCGACCCGCTGGAGGCAAACCCGTCGTACCCGCTGCCCGCGGCAGACGGCCGAGGCTGAAAATACTCCGGCTTCGTGAAGTTCTGACCGATGAGGGACGAGCCCACCACTTGGCCATTCACCGAAACGAGGCTCCCTTGAGCGGCATGGGGGAACAGCAACTGGCATAAGCCGGTGACCAACCCGGGATACAAGAGTCCCGTCAAGATCGTGAACACGAGCGTCATTCGAAATGCAGGCGCAATTTCCTTCCACATGGCGTCCTCCTTCAGGCCAGCCTCATCCAGACCAGCAATTGGTCGATCAGCCAGATGCCGGGAAATGGGGCGATGATGCCGCCGATGCCGTAGATGAGCAGATTGCGCCAGAGCAATCGGGCGGCTCCTTGCGGGCGGTACTTGACGCCGCGCAAAGCCAGCGGCACGAGAGCGATGATAATCAACGCGTTGAAGATCACGGCGGCCAGCACGGCGCTCTGCGACGTGTGCAGATGCATGATGTTGAGGGCCTTGAGTGCGGGGTAGGTGGTCATGAACATCGCCGGAATAATCGCGAAATACTTGGCCACATCGTTGGCGATCGAGAAAGTGGTCAGCGCGCCGCGGGTGATCAGAAGCTGCTTGCCGATGGCCACGATCTCGAGGAGCTTGGTTGGATTGCTGTCGAGATCGACCATGTTGCCGGCTTCTTTCGCCGCCATCGTGCCGGTATTCATGGCGACGCCGACATCGGCCTGTGCCAGAGCGGGAGCATCATTCGTGCCGTCACCGGTCATGGCCACGAGCCGGCCGACCGATTGCTCTTTCTTGATGTAGTCCATCTTGTCTTTGGGAGTGGCCTGGGCGAGGAAATCATCCACTCCAGCTTCGTTGGCGATCGCCAGGGCGGTGAGAGGATTATCGCCGGTAATCATGACCGAGCGTATGCCCATATCGCGCAGCTGCTTCAAGCGCTCCTTCATGCCCCCTTTGACGATGTCCTTGAGATGGACGATCCCCAGCACGCGCGCGCCGTCCGCAACGCCCAGAGGCGTGCCGCCGGTGCGCGCAATACCGTCGGCGATTTCCTGAAAGTCGGGGGGTATCTTGCCGTCCTTTTCCGCTACGAATCGCGCGATCGCGTCGGTGGCGCCCTTGCGCAAGCTTCGGCCGTCCAGGTCCACTCCACTCATGCGTGTGTAAGCCGAAAAAGGAATAAACCGGGTGCCCGATTCCGATAATTCGCGCCCGCGCAAGTTGTGCTTCTCCTTGGCCAACACCACAATCGATCTGCCTTCCGGTGTTTCATCGGCGAGGCTGGAAAGCTGCGCCGCGTCCGCCAACTCCGCCGCGGGCACACCCGCCACGGGCAAAAACTCGACCGCCTGGCGATTTCCGAGGGTAATCGTGCCAGTCTTATCGAGCAGGAGCGTGGTCACGTCGCCGGAAGCCTCCACCGCTTTGCCGCTCATGGCCAGCACGTTGTGTTGCATGACCCGGTCCATCCCGGCGATGCCTATGGCCGAGAGCAAGCCCCCGATCGTGGTGGGAATCAAGCACACCAGCAACGACACCAAGACGGCTATGCTCGCGATTTGGCCGCTGCCGGCGGAAGCGACGCTGTAAACCGAGAAGGGATACAGGGTAACGACTGCAAGAAGGAAGATGATGGTGAGTCCGGCGATCAAGATGTTCAGAGCGATCTCATTCGGCGTCTTTTGGCGCTCCGCGCCCTCCACCAGAGCGATCATGCGGTCGAGAAACGTCTCGCCGGGATTGGAAGTGATTTTGACCTTGATCTGGTCGGAGAGGACTTTCGTTCCGCCGGTCACCGCGCTGCGGTCGCCGCCCGATTCTCGAATCACCGGCGCGCTTTCCCCGGTGATGACGGACTCATCCACCGTGGCGATTCCCTCGATGACCTCGCCATCTCCGGGAATGATGTCGCCGACCTCGCAAATGCAGAGGTCTCCGGCGCGCAGCTTCGACGCCGGAACTTTCTCAATTCTGCCGGCCGCCAGGATCCGCTTGGCAATGGAATCCGTCTTGGTCTTGCGGAGCGTGTCTGCCTGGGCCTTGCCGCGCGCTTCGGCCATGGCTTCGGCGAAGTTCGCAAACAGCACGGTGAACCATAGCCAGATCGATATTTGCAGTTGAAAGCCGATCGGCCGGCCGCCCACGGCGACGTCCCGGAACATAAAAAACGTGGTAACGACGGCTCCGACCTCGACGACGAACATGACCGGGTTCTTGGCGAGCGTCGCCGGGTTCAGCTTTCCAAACGAGGCTTTCACCGCCCTGCGGACGATCCCCGGATCAAACAGAGGGCGCGCGCGCACGAGTTTCTGCGGAAGAAGCGTGGTGGCATCCGTTGGGCTTGGCGCAGTAACAGTCGTGGACATGATTCAGCTCCAGATCGGAAGTTGTACGCCGCGCAAGAAAGAGAACAGCTTTCCGTGATGCATCAGGAAATGCTCGACAATCGGGCCGAGCGAAAGCGCGGGGAAAAACGTCAGAGCGGCGATCAGGACGACCGTCCCGACGAACAGGCCGATAAATAAGGGGCCGTGGGTCGGGAAGGTGCCGCTGGTGGCGGGGATCTTCTTCTTTGCCGCCAAACTACCGCCAATCGCGATCAGCGGAATCATGAACAGGAACCGGCCGATCAGCGTGGCCAGCCCCAGCGTGAGGTTGTACCAAGGCGTATTGACATTGATCCCGGCGAATGCACTGCCGTTGTTCTCAGTGGCGCTCGAGTAGGCATAGAGGATTTCGCTGAATCCATGGGGGCCGCTGTTGTTGACGTTGGCTGCGGGCGGCACGCTGGCAATGGGCGCCGGATTCAGGGTGCCCGATGCCGGATTCCAGTACTGACTCTTGTCCCAATCCAGCTTGACCACCGAGGTGAGCGCGGCGAACCCCAAGATGCATAAGGACGTCGCGATGATGGCCAGCATGGCCATCTTGACCTCTTTGGATTCGATCTTTTTGCCGAGGTACTCCGGCGTGCGGCCCACCATCAGGCCCGCAATGAAAACCGCCACAATGGCATAAAGCAGGATGCCGTAGAGCCCGGCGCCGTCGCCGCCAAAGATGACTTCATCGGTCTGGATGTTCACAAGAGGCACAAGGCCGGCGAGCGGCGTAAGGCTGTCGTGCATGGCGTTGACCGCGCCGCAACTGACATCCGTGGTCGCGGTGGTAAACAGGGCGGTACCCGGATGACCGAAACGCACTTCCTTGCCTTCCATGTTGCCGCCCGGCTGCGTCGTAGTGGCCGACTTCTCTACGCCCATGTGCGTAAGAATTGGATTCCCGGCCTGCTCCTGCGAGTAGATGACGAACACTCCGGCGAGGAACATCAAACTGCAAGCGGCAAAAATCGCCCATCCCTGCCGCGTGTCGCCGACCATCCGGCCGAACATGTAGGTCAAGCCCGCCGGAATCAATAGGATCATGAAGATTTGGACGAAATTCGAAAAGGGAGTCGGATTCTCAAAAGGGTGCGCCGAGTTCGCGTTAAAAAAGCCGCCACCGTTGGTGCCGAGCATCTTGATGGCTTCTTGCGAGGCGATTGGTCCCTGCGGAATCGTTTGCGCCGCGCCCTCGAGCGTCTTGACCTGCTCGTATGGCTTGAAGTTCTGGATCACGCCCTGCGAGCCAAGCACGAGCGCGCCGATGAGCGCCAAGGGAAGAAGTAGATACAGCACTGCTCGCGTGAGATCGACCCAGAAGTTGCCTACGGTCTTGGTCTCCTGTCTGGTGAAGCCTCGAACCATCGCCAGGGCGGCGGCAATGCCGACCGCAGGGGAAGCGAAGTTCTGGACCGCCAGGGCCGCCATCTGCACGAAATAGCTGAAGGTGCTTTCTCCGCTGTAAGCCTGCCAGTTGGTGTTGGTCAAAAAACTATTTGCGGTATTGAAGGCCAGATCTGGCGTCACCGGTGTGGCGCCGGATGGAGCATGCGAAGTGCCGAAGTGCATGGGGTTGAAGGGGAGAAACCCCTGCAAGCGCTGAATCGCATAGGCGAAAAGGAAACTGGCCAGGCTGAAGGCGAGTAGCGAGGCCGCATACTGGGTCCAGCGCTGCTCGCCATCTTCGCGGACGCCACAAACGCGATAAACCAGCTTCTCTATGGGGCGGAGAACCGGATGGAGGAAAGTCCGCTCCCCCTGAAACAGCTTGGCCATGAAGAGGCCCAAGGGCTTCGTGACGGCCAGAAGCACCAGAAAGAAAACGGCGATGTTCAACAGACCGATTGTGGTCATCGCTCCTCCTTAAAACTTTTCCGGGCGCAACAGCGCGTAAATCAGATAGCCGAGCAGAAACAGCGCAGCGATGCCGGCGATGATGTAATCCATGCGTTGGCCCTCCTACAAACGATCACAAGCCTTGGTAAAGGCCCAGCTAGCAACGAAAAACAGCACGACAATTAAAATGTAGATTACGTCGAGCATGGCTCCTCACTTGGACCGCGCGAAAATCACTTGATGGCCTTCCGACTGTAGCACCTTTGCCAGCCCGTTTTCCCTGGCAGACCACCAGCGGCCTAGGCTCCCGATAACAACCAAGGACTGGGGTTCCAGCGCCTGCAGCAAAGCCTGGCGCTTGTCGCGGCAGAGAATCAGCAGAATATTCGTCTCCCATGGTCCCTGCGCTCCTTGGCTGGTGAGTTCAAGGAGTTGCCGCTCGATGAAAGGGACGGAAACAGGTGGACGATCGAGGGGCAGCGAATAGGGCACAGCGCACAGCCACACCACGTTGATACGGGCCTGGAGATCGCTTGCCAGGCTTCCGGCAGTCTTCAAAGCTGCAAGAGTCGCTTTCGCGTTGGTGAAAATGACGTTCACCTCGAGCTTCGCGCCCGGACTGGATTCGCCTGCTCCTCGCGGGGCCAGCGGGCGCCTCGGAAGATCGAGAGATGTACGCGTGCGCTCGGTGTTCATGCGTGGCATCGGCCGTTACCGTATCCCGGCGGGCATAAGTGAGGCATAAGCGAGTCATAAAGGTTTTATAAACGATTCAAGCGGCGGCCAGATGGAGGTAAGTGTCGTGTTACCGGGTGTTGGGGCGCGGGCTCTGGCGTGGTTTAACGGTTCCCAGCGCTCGCACGTACCTGACGAGTGCCCGGATTTGCTGTTCCGTCAGGCCGGTATGCAGGAAGGCGTGAGGGTAGTCCTTGTGCTGCGTGCCTTGGGCGATCGAATTGTAGAGCTCTTCGTCGCTCATGTCTCTGACTCGCTTCGATCTGAAGTCAGGCACTTCCAATTTCGATGAGGCAGGCGTGTGCCCGCTTCCGTCCTTGGCATGACAGCTCGCGCACTTCTGCGCGTAAACCTGCTCGCCATCCTGGGCAAGCGCAACGCCGCCGCTCATAACCAGTACGATTGTTCCTACAAGAGCGATCGCTCGGCTTGGTTTCGGCAGGGCCCCACCTCTTCATCTCCGACGATCGTGTGGCCCCGACTATACCATGCCAGAGAAAACCTCTACGCGGTTCTCACTCGTTGTTTCCGGCGGCGCGACCGACTGGCTCCGTCTATTCCTTGTACACCCACGCGCCAGCAAGTGAAGCCAGTAGGATTTCCACCAGACCAACGATGGTGCCGATGACCAGCAGCCGATACGGGACCAAGCCCATTGCCCCGGCACTGAGGCTCCCCAGGACGTAGGCCAATACCCAGCAGCCAAGACCGGTAAAGATGGCGGTCTTTGGTCCAGGACCAAAGCGCGGGCGGGCAACCGCATAGAGCCAAATCGCGGCGATCCCGAGGACAAATCCCCAAATGATGAAAAGCGGCATGGCGTGTGGCGGCAGATGGCGCCCCAGAGCTCTCATCGCGGCGTCCCAATGCTTCCCAAGAAAGACGTCGTTGGTGACGAATTCAAAGATGTTGATAACGACCCCGGCCAGTAGCCCACCAAGAAGTAGACGGACCCAGTTTAGTTTGCCCATCGCGTCCTCCGATGCAGCATTAAAATCAATCACTTGATATTCCCGAGGGGGGCACCGCCGGGAGCCTACTGCGGTCCCGGATTGGGGTCAAGCGGCACGATCCGCCGACCGCGACGGGGGCAGGTGGCGCATCCTCCTGAGCCGTATTCTGCGGGGCACTGCGCTGGGAATTGCGCGAGGTAGAGTCTTTATCGCGGGTTTTCAGACGAGGATTTCGGGGAGTTCCATGTGGCCGTGGCGAAACGCGGATTCAAACGCTGCAACGACATGGGGATCGAAGTCTTTATCGGCTCCCTTTCTGATGACGTCCCGCGCCTCAAACGGCGACATCGCTTTGCGATACGGCCGGTCGCTCACGAGCGAGTCATACACGTCCGCCACCGTGATGATGCGCGCCTCGAGCGGAATGTCCTCGCCCTTCGTGGGATGATAGCCGCTGCCGTCGAATTTATCGTGGTGGCTCAGAATGATCGGCAGGACGCGGCGCAGGGTTCCGCCCACGGGCTTCAACGTCTCGACACCTTTGTTCAGGTGCGATTGCATCTCGACGATTTCCTCGTCGGAGAGCTTCGCCGCCTTGTAGAGAATTTGCCGGCTGACTTCGAGCTTTCCGATATCGTGGAGCAGCGCCGCAGCGCGGATGTCTTCGATGCGCTGTTCGGACAGGCCCATTTCCTCGGCGAGGCGGGCCGCATAGACAGAAGTGCGGTAGGAATGGTTCTGGGTGTATTTGTCGTTGGAGACCACGCCGGTGAGGATCTGGAGCACGCCGTAATAGGTCTCGCGCAGCTCCGCCAAGTTCTTCTCCCTTTTCTCGTAAAGCGAGCCCATGGCATAGGCGGTGACCAGCAGGAATCCGCCCCAAATCGCGATGTCCGACCAGGCCATGAGTCGCCGCGCCGCCCCGTTGAGCCCGCCGCCCAGCGCGGCGGGGTTCATCAGGTTCAGCCAGCAGACGATCAGCGCCGAAGCCAGCGCCGTTTGTACCGCGCGCGAACGCCCGAAGTAGTAGGCCGCAAAAAGGGTCGGCAGATCGTAGAAGGAAAGAACCAGCTTCTGCCCGGCAACGAAGAAATTAATGACGGCGGCAAACAGGATGATCGACAAGATCAACAACAGCTCTTTGTTGACCTTCATCAAGCGATTCAGCCACTCGACGCGCATGAGACTGCCTCCTGGCGCGGCCTCACGGGACCGCAGCAACCAGGAAATCTCATACTATCAGCACCACCGGGCGATTTTCGTTATGAGTCGTCAACCATGTCCAATTGATTAAGCCGTCGGGAGAGTTGGGATGTTGCGACTCGCATGCGGGTAAGGACACGGCACTCGATGGCGCAGTGATGCGCTCGTCGAATTCTGTGCCGCAGAATTGAGGACAGGGAGGAGAGCTCACCCTTCCGTAGTTTTTCACGGGATCGGCTACGCCCAGGGCACCTTGCGACGAGTAAGTAACCTCGAACGCCATTCAGGAGACTGCGTTCCGTGGAATCGGCGTGCCGGGCGTACTGAGCAGGCGAAGGGGGGGAATTGAGAGTAGAATTTAAGAGGGGAGCGGACCCCGCTTCGCCGGTGATCCGGCGGAAGCGGCTGGGGTTTGGATCCGAGGGCAGCGAAATACAACCATGTGCCTGGCGATTCCAGGGAAAATTGTCGGTTTCGAAGAGCGCGACGGCAGCCGCACCGGACGCGTGCAATTTGGCGGCATTGTGAAACAAGTGTGCCTCGATTTCGTTCCTGAAGCGGCGCTGGACGATTACGTGCTCGTGCACGTTGGGTTTGCCCTCACCGTGGTGGACCGCGAAGAGGCGGAAAAGACCTACGCCTTGCTCGAAAGCATGGGCATGCTCGCCGAGGATCTGCGGCCCGATCCCGCTAAGCCGGAGAAAAGCTCGTGAAGTATCTGGATGAATACCGCGATGGGCGAATTGCGCGGGCACTGGCGGCCGACATCCGCGAGAAGTCGACGAGGCCGTGGGTGCTGATGGAGATTTGCGGCGGGCAGACGCACACGCTGATGCGCTACGGCATCGACGAACTGCTCGGCGAGAGCGTGCAACTCGTGCACGGCCCGGGTTGCCCGGTCTGCGTGACGCCGCTGGAGACGATTGACCGCGCTATCGCGCTGGCGCGACGGCCGGGAGTGACGCTGGTTTCCTACGGCGACATGCTGCGCGTCCCCGGCTCGGAGACCGACTTGTTCCACGTCAAGTCGGAGGGCGGCGACGTGCGCATCGTGTATTCGCCGCTTGCTGCGCTCGATCTGGCGCGGACGATGCCAGGCCGTCAGGTGGTGTTCTTCGCCATCGGGTTTGAAACCACTGCTCCGGCGCATGCCATGACCGTGTTGCAGGCCGCCCGCGAAGGGCTCTCGAATTTCAGCCTGTTGAGTTCGCACGTGCTGGTGCCGCCGGCGATCCGGCTGCTGCTCGGCTCGCCGCACAATCGCGTGCAAGGATTCATCGCGCCGGGGCACGTCTGCACGGTAATGGGTTATGCGGAGTATGCAGAGCTGGTACGGGAATTCCGCGTTCCGATCGTCGTTGGCGGGTTCGAGCCGCTGGACCTGCTCGAAGCCATTGCGATGTTGGTCGCGCAGCTCGAAGCAGGCCGCGCCGAGGCGGAGAACCAGTACACGCGCTCGGTGACCTATGAAGGGAACCGCCCGGCGCAGGCGGCGGTGGAGCGAGTCTTCGAGGTTTGCGACCAGAAGTGGCGCGGGATCGGCCCGATCGCACAAAGCGGCTTGCGTCCGCGCCCCGAGTTTGCCGCGTTCGACGCGGAACGCATCTTCAATATCGGCGAAATGCATTCCGAAGAGCCGCCCGAATGCATCAGCGCCCTCGTGCTGCAAGGCCTGCGCAAGCCGACCGATTGCACCGCGTTTGGCACGCGCTGCACGCCCGAGAAGCCGTTGGGTGCGCCGATGGTTTCTTCCGAGGGCGCGTGCGCGGCCTATTATCAGTACCGGCGGCATCTCGTTACCTTGTAAGGAGTTCTTTGGCGGACGACACCAACCCGGCCGCGGCGCTTTCCTGCCCGCTGCCGCTTCCTGCGGGCGAACGCATCTTGCTGGGCCACGGCAGCGGCGGCAAGCTCAGCGCCGAGCTGCTGAAGGAAGTGTTTCTGCCCGCGCTGCGCAATCCGATTCTCGAGCGGCTGGAAGATCAAGCCATCGTCAACGTGAAGGGGATTCGGCTCGCCTATACGACCGACTCGTTCGTCGTGAAGCCGCTCTTCTTCCGCGGTGGAGATATCGGATCGCTCGCGGTGTACGGCACGGTGAACGATCTGGCGATGGGCGGCGCCGAGCCGCTGTGGTTGAGCGCGGCGTTCATCATCGAAGAGGGTTTGGAGATCGAAACGCTGCGGCGCGTGGCGCATTCGATGCGAGCGGCGGCCGAGCGTGCGGGAGTGATGGTAGTGACGGGCGACACGAAGGTCGTGGAGAAGGGCAGTGGCGATGGGCTCTTCATCAATACGTCGGGCATCGGTTTGGTGCGCGAGGGCGTGCACCTTTCGGCCGAGCAGGCGAAACCGGGCGACGCGATTCTCGTGAGCGGGACGCTCGGCGATCACGGAATCGCGATTTTGGCCGAGCGCGAGGGCCTGGAATTCGAGAGCGAGATGGCCAGCGATTCGGCTCCGCTGCACACGCTCGTGGGGCAATTGCTCGACGCCACGCGGGAGGTGCGTTGCCTGCGCGACCCGACGCGCGGCGGGCTCTCGAGCACGTTGAACGAGATCGCGGCGCGCTCGCGCGTGGGCATGGAGCTCGACGAGCCGAGCCTGCCGATCCGAGCGGAAGTGCGCGGCGCGTGCGAGATGCTCGGCCTCGACCCGCTCTACGTGGCGAATGAAGGAAAGCTCGTGGCCATCGTCTCGCCGGACGCTGCGGAAAAGGCGCTCGCGGCGCTCGGCGCGCACCCGCTCGGCCGCGAGGCGCGAATCATCGGGCGCGTCACCGAAGAGCACCGGGGAATGGTCGTGATGCGGACCGTACTGGGCACTTCGCGCATCGTGGACATGCTGGCCGGCGACCAGCTCCCTCGAATCTGCTAGGAACGCATGGCATGCACGAGATCGGCATCGCTTCATCCATCTTGGAAGCCGTCGAAGCGGAGGCGCGGCGGCGGCCCGAGGCCGCTTTCCTCGCCGTCGGCGTGCGGATCGGCGAGCTCTCCAACGTGGATCGCGGCGCGCTCGATTTCGCTTTTTCGGCGCTGACCCGCGATACGCCGCTCGCGAATCTGAGGCTCGAAATCGAATGGTGCCCGAGGCGCGAGCGCTGCCTTGATTGCGGCGCCGTGTTCGCAGTGGAGGATTCTAGGGTAAAGTGCTCTGCGTGCGGCGGCGAGCGCACGGCCACCGAGGGCGGCGCCGAGCTGGATATCGCCTACCTGGAAGTGGAGGATTCATGCGTGAAGCCGTAGAGAAAAAAGTGCTCGGCGAAAACGACCGCGTGGCCTCGGCGCTGCGCCTGCGGTTTCGCGAGCGCGGCATTCTCTGCGTGAACCTGATCAGCTCGCCCGGCTCGGGGAAGACGACGCTGCTCGAGCGCACGCTGGCCGCCCTCCCGCGCGATTCCGCCGTGGCCGTCCTGACCGGGGACATCCAGACCGACAACGACGCGCAGCGGCTGGCGCGATTCGGCTTCCCGGTGCGGCAGATCACCACCGGAGGAACCTGCCATCTCGATGCCCGGATGATCGAGCGCGCGCTCGATGCGCTGCCGCTCGCCGAGTCGAGTTTGCTGTTTGTCGAGAACGTCGGCAATCTCGTCTGCCCGGCGAGCTACGACTTGGGTGAGGCGGAGAAGATCGTGCTGCTCAGCGTCGCCGAAGGTGAAGACAAGCCGCTCAAGTATCCCGGGATTTTTCATCGCGCCTCGTTGATGGTGCTGACGAAGACCGATCTGCTGCCGCACGTGGAGTTCGACGCGGCGGCTGCGAAAGAAAATGCCCGCCGAATTCATCCCCAAATCGAAATCATCGAGCTCTCCTGCCGGACGGGCGACGGGTTCGACCAGTGGGTTGCGTGGCTCGGCGCGAAGGGCCGGCAATACCGGGCCGAAATCGCCGCACCAGCGCGGTGAGCGAATGGCCGAAAGCCGACAAGCGTCCCCAATCCGCAAAGCCATCGAAGTGTCGGGCATCGTGCAGGGAGTGGGCTTCCGGCCGTACGTTTACCGCCTGGCGAACGAATGCGGCCTGGCGGGCTTCATCGCCAATACGCCCGCCGGCGTGAGCATCGAAGTGCAGGGACCGGCGGAGATGGTCGAGGCCTTCCTCGAGCGGCTTCCGCGGGAAACGCCCCCGCTCGCGCGGATCTCTTCGTTTGCCGTGCATCCGCGAGCGGCCAATGACGACCGCGCATTCCGCATCGTGACCAGCCGATTGGATCGCGCGCCCTCCGCGCTGGTCTCTCCCGATGTGGCCGTGTGCGCCGATTGCCTGCGCGAGCTCTTCGAGCCGCACGACCGGCGTCACCGCTATCCCTTCATCAACTGCACGAATTGCGGGCCGCGATTCACGATCTTGCGCGAGATTCCCTACGACCGCGCGCGCACCTCGATGGCGGTTTTCCGCATGTGCCCGGCATGCCAGGCCGAATACGACGATCCCGCCAACCGGCGCTTTCATGCCCAGCCGAACGCTTGCTGGGAATGCGGCCCGCGCGCGGATCTCTGGGATGTTGCCGGGGGCAGAATCGCGGCGGAAGATCCCATTTGCGCCGCCGCGGAATTGCTCGGGGCGGGTTCGATCGTCGCGGTGAAGGGCCTCGGCGGATTCCACCTCGCCTGCGACGCGGCCAATTCCGCCGCGGTCGCGACGCTGCGCGAGCGCAAGCGGCGCGTGGAGAAGCCCTTCGCGATCATGGCGGCACGGCTCGATGCGATCGAGGCGTTTTGCGAGGTGGATGCCGCGGCGCGCGCGCTGCTCGAATCGGTGGAACGGCCGATCGTCTTGCTGCCGTGGAAACCGGAGAGCCGGATCACTCCGGCGGTGGCCCCCGGCAACCGGTATCTCGGCGTGTTTCTTCCGTACACGCCGCTGCATCATTTGCTCTTCGCGGGGCGCAGCTTCGAAGCGCTGGTCATGACCAGCGGGAACTTGAGCGAAGAGCCGATCGCCAGCGATAACGAAGAAGCGGTGAGGCGGCTCGCCGGGCTTGCGGACGCGTTTCTCGTGCACAACCGGGAGATCGTGCGGCGGTGCGACGATTCGGTCCTGCGCGTTGCCGGCGGGCGGCCGCGGCAGATTCGCCGCTCGCGCGGATACGTTCCTGCGCCCGTGGCGCTCGAGCGCGACTTGCCGGCGGTGCTGGCCGTCGGCGGCGAACTGAAGAACACCGTGTGCATCATTCGCGGCGACGAGGCTTTCTTGAGCCAGCACATCGGCGATTTGGAGAATCTCGAGAGCTATCAGTTCTTCGAGGAGGCCGTGGAGCACCTCCAGGGGATTCTGGAGGTCCGGCCGGGCATCCTGGCGCACGATTTGCACCCGGATTATTTCTCGACGCGCTGGGCGCTCGAGCAGACGGGCCGGGAGCGCGTGGCGGTGCAGCACCATCACGCGCACGTGGCCGCGTGCATGGCCGAAAACCATCTGGATGGGCACGTCATCGGCATCGTGCTGGACGGCACGGGCCATGGAACCGACGGAGCAATCTGGGGCGGCGAGATGCTGCTGGCCGGGTACGCCGATTTCGAGCGCGCGGCGCATTTTCGATACGTGCCGATGCCGGGCGGGGCGGCGGCGATCCGGGAGCCGTGGCGAATGGCGGTCGGCTACCTCGCCGAGTTTTTCGGCGGCAGTGCCTTCGAGAAAGGCGTGCGGTTCATCAAGCAACTCGACCGCCGGCATACGGAAATGCTCCTGCGCATGATCGAACGCGGAGTGAATACTCCGAAGACTTCGAGTTGCGGGAGGTTGTTCGACGCGGTTGCGGCGCTCGCGGGCATTTGTAGCACGGTCACGTACGAGGCGCAGGCCGCCATCGAGTTGGAGATGTCTCTGGAACCGGGGCCGGCGGATGGATACGCCTTTGGTCTGGCCGATCGCGCGATGCCCTGGCAGATTGATTGCCAACCGATGTTCGAGGGGCTGCTCGAGGATCTAGGGCATGGGACGCCCGCCGGCGCGATCAGCCGACGGTTCCACAACGGACTTGTCGAAGTCTTGTCCGAAACGGCTAAGCGGCTGCGTGGCGTAACCGGCGTGCAGCGGATTTGCCTGAGCGGGGGATGCTTCCAGAACGCCTATCTCTTCGAGGCGCTGACAGCGCGGCTCGCAGCGGCAGGCTTTGCCGTGTTCACACACGCCGAAGTGCCCGCGGGAGATGGAGGGCTGGCGCTGGGCCAAGCCGTGGTCGCGGCGCACCGAACGCTCCCCGCAAGGGAATAGCCCGCCCTCAGACTCCATCGAGGGCGCAAGACGCCCTGTTACCGGCAGTAAGCAGCCAGGATCAGAAAGACGGCTCCCAGAGGGAACAACTGCGACTGGAGGACACAAAGGAAAGCGACTTGGTGTATGCTGACCCGAACTCGGGATCCAAAAAGGAAATCCCAGGTAGAGGCTGGTCACTGGCTCAGTTGACTTGGCGCACTGAGGAAATGTTTCGAGAGACTGTTTTCCAGGTGTCTTGCAGCGGGCATTTCTGTTCGGTTTTGAATTCTGAGAAGCACATCCGTACGAGGAGACATACCACGATGAAGACGAGGCTTGCGGTTGTAGCTTTGCTGTCGCTTGCTCTTGCTCTGCCGGCGTTCGGTGCCGGCAGCAAGACTTACAAGACTACCTATCCCGTTCCTTGCAGCGAGGTGTGGGGCGCGGTCAAAGTCGCCCTTGGGAATCCGAACAACTACAAAGACGTGCAGAGTGACGACGACAAAATGACTGCTGACTACAATGTGAAACACTCCATTCATTGGTCCGTTATCGGAGCGGTCAACCAGGGCAAAAACCATGTCACCTTGTTGCCGATTGGTACCGCGTGCGAGATGAGTGTTGTGTCGATGTATAGCGGACTTTCGCACAACGACCAGGGCGACTTCAAAAAGCGCGTGGATGAAGCGCTGGCCAAGCTGAAAAACGCGCCACCTTCCCAGCCTGCTAAGCCGGAGGATCCAGCCAAGGCTCCAGCTCAGGCTCCAGCCAAGGCTCCAGCCAAGTGATTACAGCAGGCCCTCGACGCTACAGTGGCGTGCCATCGTGGTGCCTCCGACGACTGAAAGGGCGGGATGCTGCAAACCATGTCCTGGCTGGGCGGCCCCGCATCCGGCCGTGGGTTCTAAGAAGTACTGAAGGCGCTCTGAGGGTTTGAATTTGAACTGCGAATCAGGCCTTATTTTCTTCGGTGCCCGGGAGCAAAACCGAATGAAATATAGCTCCTGCCTCGTCGCCGAGCGTTGGCTAAAGACCTTGAAAGCACTCGGACGCAAGGCACCCTGTTTCCGCACGTCTTACAGCAGCACGACAGACACGACTACGGTTTGGGATGTTGGGCGAAGAAGGACCACATCAGGTCGGTGGCGGAAACAGTGGTGCCGCTGAATCGATGTCCCGGCCACTTATGACGGCCTCCCTGAATGGCGTAGAGAACGACAGCGGTGCCGTTCTTGCAGCCGGAATAGGTGTCGATGTGAACTGCGGAAGTTTCTTCGTGCTCAGGGGCCGGCGAGCAGCCGTCCTCGTTCACCCAGAAAGAAACAGCCTGGGCGACGGAGGTGTCGCGGCGCCGAGGACCAATCTGAAATGGTGAAGCGCCGCCGCCAAAGGGCACGAGGCCATCGGCAGTGCCGTGGAACACGATCACGGAAACAGGTGCAGATGGTCGGCAATCCACGTTCTGCGCACCTTCCACGGGAGCGATGGCAGCGATTTTATCGGCAAGTTCGCAGGCGAGGCGGTAGGTCATCATTCCTCCATTGGAGATTCCGGTGACGTAGACGCGCTTCGGGTTCACTGCGTAATCCCGCTCCAACTTGTCGATGAGGGCGCTCAGGAACCCGACGTCATCCACGTTATTCTGCATGGCGGATCCACAACAATTGCCGGAATTCCACGTGAAGAGGCGCCCGGTACCGTTCGGATAGGCGACGAGAAAACCTTCCTTGTCCGCCTTCACGCTCATGCCGGAGAGCGATTCAACGCCCTCGGAGCTGCCCATTCCGCCGTGGAGGACCAGCACAAGCGGAAGTGCTTTCTGACCGTCATAGCCGGGCGGAACGTGGACAAAGTAAGTTCGGGTGCGTCCGCCGAGCTCGATGGTGCCGGGCGCGTTTCCGGGCCGAGACGCGTCCTGGCCACCTCGGCGAATGACGGCCATCGCGAGGAGGCCGAATATGAGCACGCCAGCCGCGCTAACAACGAAGAAAACCTTGAACTTACGAAGAATCTCCACCGGATCCTCCGAGGACAACGATGCAGCCAGCCGTTCAATAGGTAAAACCCAAAAGAAAGGGAAAGGTTCCTACGAATCGTACCCTGCAGCTTCAGGTCACAGGGCGGGCAAAGGTGTGGATGGTGATCTGGACCTGGTCCGAAACGCGGAGAAAAAGCTTGCTGGGATTCTTGAGGCCCCATTGCACGTAGGGAATCGCGAATTGGAGGGTGAGGGCGATGCCGTCAGCCTTTCTCCGGGCCTGCACGTCAAAAGTGGCCTCGTGGTCTGCGCCATGAAGGCGGAAGAGGCCGTGCACGGTGACGCGAAAATCGCCCTGCGGAGGAATCTGGCCCTCGATACGCTCGGGGAGAAAGACGATCTCGGGGAATTTCTGCGATTCGAGGACTTTCCGGTGCATGTCGTGGTCGCGATCCTCGTTGCCGCTCTTTCCACTGGCGGCGTCGACGACGATTTGTCCGCCGGCTTTGCCGGTGGCAGGTTCGAGCAAGATGCGGCCACTCTTGAGCGCAAAGGTCCCATGAACGGTGTGAAGCGTCGCGCCGAGCGTGAAATCCACCTGAGTTTGGCGCGGATCGAATTCGAAGGCGAGTTGCTGGGCGCGCAGGGGCGGAGCGGCCAGGGCAAAGAGGAAACCAAGGAAGCAGAGAATGCATGGGGAGAGGGCGGCCACATGCCACAGCTTGTCCCTCATCGCAGTCGTCAATTCGCGCCCTTCAGCATTTGAAGGACGAGCGGGGAAATGCCGTCGCGCATGAGGCCGGGAGCGGACACCGCGCCGACGTGCGCGGCGAGCATGCGCTGGAACAGATGCGGGTTCGAGGCCAGCGCGCGAAGCGCGCGGCGGCGAAGCCAGGAAGAGCGATCGAGAAGGAGCATGAGTGAAGTGAGGCGAAGCGGCACTCGGGTGAGGGAGCGGTGGGTCGACTGATACGGGGAAAGGTCGCCGCTCTCGAGTGCCGGAGCAAGAGCCAATGCCTGGCGAAAGGCGAGACCGAGCCCCTCGCCGCTGACGGCGTCCACGGTGCCGGACGCGTCGCCGATCAGAACGACGCGGCCACGATAAACGCGCTTGAGCGTGCGCGAAGCCGTGGCGGCGCCTCGTTCACTGGTGACAGGCGCGGCATCTTGCAGGCGTGCCGCGAGGTCGGGAAAAAGGGAAAGCGCTTTTTCCAGGCGAAACTGCGGGCGGGAAGAGATCGCAGCGACGCCCACCTCTTCCGGGCCGACCGGAGTGACGTAAACCTGGCAGCCGGGACCCCAGTAAACCTCGACGAAGTCGGTCCAGGGCGCAATGCGGAAATGGCGGCGAAAGCCGAAACGCTGCGGCTCCAAATGAAATCGAAAGCGATCGAGTCCGGCCCAGCGCCGGACGTAAGAATTGAGTCCATCGGCGCCGATCACCCACTGCGCCCGGACGAAGCGATCCTGCACCCAGACGCCGCCGGCATCGAGCCCGGTGACGCGGGCCTTCCAGAAGAAAGAGACGCCCTGCTGCTCGGCGCGCTCGAAGAGCAAACGGTGCAGGCTGATGCGCCGCACACCCAAGCCGGGGCCCTGCGGGAAGCCGCCCTCAACGCGGCGATCGTCACCAATGAAGCGGATACCACGGAAGGGGACCGATTCGGCGGATGGAATGGCGACGCCGATCTGGCGGAGCGCTTCGACGCCATCGGGCATCAGTCCTTCGCCGCAGGCCTTGTCAATCGGAGGCTCGGCGGTATCCACGACGAGGACGCTGAAACCTCGCAAGCGCGCCGCAATGGCCGCGGCCAGGCCGGAGGGGCCGCCGCCGACGACGAGGACGTTCGTGCTGTGTTCTGCGGCGTTCACATTACCACCTCAGAAGGACCAGCTCGGAGCAAAAGGCCGGGCCGGAAGCGGCCAGCAAGCCGTAGGTTCCCGCGGGCGGCTGCCGGCGGATGAATTCCTCGAGAACGAGCAGGACGGACGTGGAAGAAAGATTGCCGACCTTGCGCAGGCTTTCCCACGAAGCGGAGAGCGCCTCCTTCGGAAGATCGAGCGATTTGGCGGTGGCCTCCAGGATTTTGGGGCCGCCGGTGTGCATGATCCAGCAACCAATGTCTTTCCTGGAGATGCCGCAGTCCTCGAGGAAGGAGTCGACGTCGCGCCCGAGATGGGTTTCGATGAGTTCGGGCAGCTCGGGCGAGAGGACGATCTGGAACCCCTTTTCGGAGACATCCCAGCCCATGATGTGCTGGGTATCGGGGTAGAAGATCGAGCGAGTGGCGAGGACCTCAGGGCCCGGTTGTTCTCTCTCGGAGCCAACTAAGATGACGGCCGCGGCGCCATCGGCAAACAATCCCACGGAGATGAGGTTGGCGACGGAGAGATCGTCTTTTTGGATCGTGAGCGAGCAAAGCTCGACGGAGAGAAGAGCGGCCACCTGGTCCGGAAAGGCGCGCACGTAATCGCTCGCCCGGGCAATGCCCGCGGCCCCGGCCACGCAGCCGAGGCCGAAAATCGGGATGCGCTTGATGCGCGGGGAAAAGCCCATGCGATTGGCGAGGCGCGCATCGAGCGAGGGGCTGGCGATGCCGGTGACGGACACCACGAAAATGGCGTCGATGTCCCGCGGCTCGAGGCCGGCTTTGGTCAACGCGCGGCAGAGGGCCTGTTCGCCGATCTCCTCGGCGCACTGGATCCAGGCGCCATTCGTTTTTCCGAAGGTGTCGAGGCCGTAGTAGGCCTCCATGGGCAGAGCGAGATGGCGCCCGTCCACGCAGCATTTGGAGTGAAGGCGGTCGATGACCTCGGTGCTACCGAGCCGTGGACCCCAGTAGGCCTTGAATGCTTCCGTCAGAACTTCCTGTTTGTAGTAGTGCTTGGGAAACGCACTCGCGACGCCAGCAACCCTCATGATCCCCCCGGTCCCTCACGCGAAGAACGACAGTGCCCCTATTGAAGCCGAGAAAACTCCCGGCGGTATAGACGATTCCTCGGAAACTCCTGCGAGAGGCCCAGGAGCAACGCACGAGCCTCGTCCCGGCGCTGATCGCGCAAGGCAGCCACGGCCAGTAACAGGCGGGCGTACGGTTGAAGATAATGCCCTTTTTCGGCCGTCAATTGAAGGTTTTTGACGCCGCGATTCTTGTCGGTCTCGGCGCCATAGAGCTGGAGGAACCAACGGACGGGCGCTGGTTTCAGGCTGAGCATGTAGTTTTCGACGCCCACGGCGAGGTAGGCATCGTAGCACTCGGGGTTTTCGGCCAGCAACCGCCCGGCGAGCTGGCCGGCGCGCTTGATACGTCCCAGGGAAGCCACATTGCGCTTCTCAATCAGAGCAAGGTAATCGGCGCGCAGGCCGAGATTGAGAATCTTGGCGAACAGGGCATTTTCGTCTTTGGGCGAACGGGCAAGAATGGCGTCGGCAAGCTGGTCGCTGCGTTCCAGCGCCTGGCCGAAACTGGCGCGGAGGGCGGGGTCAGGCACAGTCTTATTACGCTCTTCGAATTTCTCGCGATCGACGAAGAGCTCGCTCTGCAGCACGCCGAGGCGGTCAAACTCCTCGAATAGGTATGCGGCGGCCTCGCCGGTCAGGCCGAAAGGATCGTGCGGATGAAACTTCTGCCATTCGCGGAAGGTGTTATGCGCCTCCTCGAAGTCGAGGTTGTACATCTGCCGGAAGCCGAGATCGAGTGGGTCGGAGACCGAAAGGGCGTCCGCCGCCCGCGCAGGGGCTTCCAAAAATGGGAGAAGGAGGAGCGGAACGAGCAAAAACCGCAGCGCAAGACGAGTGGTGGCAGCAGGGATTCTCATGTCGCTCAGATGTTTGCCGCGCGGCGCGACCGTCTCCGGTTTCTGGAATCCGGTCGCAGGCAAGCCGACCCGCTGGCGCCATGCGCTTTCAATTGGATGCTCTGCCTCGGGCCGAGGATGCTCCCGTGAATCGAGTGCACACAGGCCGCATGCCGCCCAGAGGTGAGGAAGCTATCTCCGGGCTCAACTGGAATGGGACAAGGTGGCAGCGTCGCTCGGGGGGCGGCCAACGGGCGATCCTTCCGCTGCGGAAACGACTCGATAGCCTATCCCGCGCACGGTATGGATGAGCCTCGCCTGAGGCTCAAAATCTACTTTGCGTCGCAGGTAGTTGATGTACACGTCTACGAGGTTGGTCATGGTTTTGGGCTGGGGGCCCCAGCCGTGCTCGAAGATGGCGGCGCGGTCCACGGGTTCACCCGCGTGGCACATCAGACACTCGAGGACGGCGAATTCCTTGGACGTGAGACTGATGACGCGGCCGGCACGGCGCGCCTTGCGGTCCAGGCGGTCGAGTTCGAGATCGGCGACGCGCAAGACGGTGGTCGCTCCCGCACCGCTGCGGCGCAGGAGGGCGCGGACGCGAGCGGAGAGCTCATCGAGTGAGAAGGGCTTGGCGACACAGTCGTCGGCGCCGGCATCGAGGCTCTCGACGCGGTCCTCCACTCGGCCGCCGGTGAGAATCAGGACGGGCAAACGCGACCCGCGCGCGCGAAGCTGGAAAAGTAAATCGAAGCCACTTACTTTGGGAAGGTCCGGATCGAAGACCAGGAGTTGATATTCGCGCTGCTCGAGCAGTTCGAGCAAGCGCGCGCCGCTGGGAGTGACTTCAACAGCATAGCCGTCCGACTCGAACCGGTCGCAGAGCATCTGCGCAACGGATTCGTCGTCTTCGGCCAGGAGGATACGCGCGGGCCGGTTCGTTTCCATAGGGGAAAATCTTTCTGGAAGGGGGATTCCAGTTTCGTGTGGCGCGGCGATCCTTGTCAAGGCAACAGTCGGGTCAAGTTGCTAGGAGCAGTAATCGCGCGTCGTGGGTTTCGACGCGATGATTCCGGAGTATGCGGGCAAAATGATGCGGCAAGATTCAGAGAGGGAGGCGGAGGACGGCGCTGCAGCCGCGGGTATCGCTGCGATTGTCGAGGGTGAGCGAGCCGCCGTGCGCTTCGGCGATTTGACGGCTGAGGACCAGGCCGATGCCGGAGCCAGCGGGTTTTGTCGTGAAAAACGGAACGAAGAGGTTGGACGTTTCCGGGAGGCCGGGGCCGTTGTCTTCGATGACGATTTCGAGTTGCGTCGCGTCGCGCAACCAGCCAATCGAGACGGCGGCTTCGTTCGCCGGGGCGGCACTGGATGATTCGAGCGCCGCGTCGACCGCATTGTGGACGAGATTGATGAGGAGTTGTTCGAGCTGATCGCCATCGGCCCGGATGACAAGCTCCGGCCCGGCACGCAAAGCGACGGTCAGACGAGGCTCCAGCCCGACCACGCGGCGGACGAGCGCGGCAACTTCCACCGGCGCGAAGCGCGGCGCGGGAAGGCGCGCCAGGCGGGAATAAGCGTTTAGGAAACGTGCCAACGCTTCGGCGCGAGAGGAAATGATGGAGAGGCCGTCTCGTACGTCCACGTCCCAATCGGACGGCCGCGGTTCCTGGCGCAGAGAGCGGGCGAGGCTTTCGGCGATGGACTTGATCGGAGCGAGCGAATTGTTCATTTCGTGGCCGAGGACGCGGATGAGGCGCTGCCAAGCCTGGCGTTCTTCTTCGCGCAGCGGGCGGCTCAAGTCGGAAAGAACGATCAGTTGATGCGGGCGGCCGTGCTGCCGAAAGGTGCTGCGGCGCAATCCCCAGCGGCCCTGCGCGCCGGGGAATTGCATTTCGACGGTGCAGGCGGCCTCGCCCGTCAGGCAACCGGCCAGGCCGAGATCGTCGGCGGTGAGACAGAGCAATCGCTCGGCGGGGCGCGCGAGCAGCCGCTCGCCGGCGCGATTGACGAGGCGCAGGCAGTGCGCTTCATCGAAGGCGAATACCGCGACGTCGATTTCCTCCATGACCTTGCGAAGCAGCGCGGTGGCTTCCAGGGCGCCGAGGCGCTGCTCGCGCAGCGTTTCGCTCAAGACGTTCACTTCGCGGGCGAGTTCGCCGAAGGAGTCCGAGCGGCGGGCGCCGTGCGCGCGGATGGAGTAGTCTTCTTCCCGAAGAGCGCTGACAACGTTGGCCATCGTCTGCAAGGGGCGAGCGATTCGATCGCGCAAGGCGAGCGCAAACCCGAGCCAGAAGGCCACCATCAGAAGAATGAGCGTCCAGCGCGCTCGCGACGAGAAATCGCCCAGCAACAGAACGGTGACGGCCACGGCGACGGCGGGAAGTCCGGCGAGAACGCTCGTCAGGGCGAGGCGGGATTCGTAGGCGAGATGGCGCTTCATGCGGGCTTCGGCAGCGGGCGTCACAGATGATGCTTCTGCAGGCGGCGATAGAAGGCGCTTCTGCTCAGGCCGAGCGCCTTGGCTGCCTGGCTGACATTGCTGTCGCAACGCGCCAGGGTTCTTTGCATCAGGTAGCGTTCGACTTCCTCGAGGCTCATCTCATCCAGGCGCGGGGAGGCGTCGCGCGCTTCGCGCAAGGCCAGGTCACCGGCGCGGATGCGCTCGCTCGTGGCCAGCAGAACGGCGCGCTCGATGGCATGGTCGAGCTCGCGGACGTTTCCGGGCCAGGGATAATCGAGCAGCGCCTGCATGGCCGCGGGTTCGAAGGCGGATAGCGGCTTGCGGTAGCGCTGAGCGTGCTGGCGGAGAAAATGCGCCGCAAGCAGGGGAATGTCTTCGCGCCGCTCGCGCAGCGGCGGCAGATGAATCTCGATGGTGTTGATGCGAAACAGGAGGTCTTCGCGGAATCGGCCGGCGTGGACTTCGGTGGGGAGTTGCGCATTCGTGGCCGAAAGGACGCGAACGCTGACTCGGCGGGTCTGCGAGGAGCCGACGCGCTCCAGTTCGCCCGTCTCGAGGACCCGGAGAAGCTTCGATTGCAGGGCGGGAGGAACGTTGCCGATTTCATCGAGGAAAAGCGTGCCGCCGTCAGCCAGCTCGAAGCGGCCGACGCGATCGGCGCGCGCATCGGTGAACGCGCCCTTGACGTGGCCGAAGAGTTCGCTCTCGAAGACGCCTTCGGGCAGGCCGGCAGCGTTGACGGTGACCATCGGTTTCGCGGCGCGCGGCGAGAGGGCGTGCAGCGTGCGCGCGATCACTTCCTTCCCGGTGCCGTGTTCGCCGGTGATGAGCACGTTGGCGTCGGAGGGACCCACGCGATGGAGCAGGTCCATCACCGGCCGCATGGCGCCGGATTCGGCAATCAAAGTGGGCAAGCCTTCGGCGCGCAGGAGGCGGTTTTCCGCTTCGAGGCGCTGCGCCTGGCGAAGCGCGCGCGCCAGCGTGACCTGGGTGCGCAGGATCGCCAGCAGGCGCGCGTTTTCCCAGGGTTTTTGGATGAAATCCCGGGCGCCGCGGCGCATCGCTTCGACGGCCAAATCCACCGAGGCCCACGCCGTCATAACCACGACGGGAAGAGTGGAATCGAACGACTGGATGCGCGTCAAGAGATCGAGGCCTTCCTGGCCGGAGGTGGTGTCGCGGGTGTAATTGAGATCGATGAGGACCACGTCGAAATAGGACTTCTCGATCGCCGAAAGAACGGCGCGGGGAGAGGAGGCGGATTCGGTTTGAAAATGTTCGGCTTTCAGCAGGAGGCGAAGTGCTTCGCGCACATCCGACTGATCGTCGGCGATGAGCACGCGCGGCGGTGTGGTTTCGGATGAAGTCATCTCATGAAAACCGGTGTTCGGCGCCCCTGGTCCCGGCGGCACCGGCGGCGGTGGCATTGTACAGCGGTTCGGACGATCCGCGCTGAGGAGGCTTTACTCATGCCGCAGGGCGACCATGGGATCCACGCGCATCGCTCGCCATGCTGGGACGTAGCACGCCCACAGCGCAATCGCTGCGAGCAAGAGCGTGACGCCCGCGAAGGTGAGCGGGTCGGTCGCGCTCACGCCGACCAGGAGTCTGGCCATGGTGCGAGTCAGGGCCCAGGAGGCGACCAAGCCGCACAGCACGCCGACGATAACCAGGCCCATTCCCTGGCGGAGAATCAGGCCCAAGATTTCGCGTCGCCCGGCGCCCAGGGCCATGCGAATGCCCATTTCGTGGGTGCGCTGCTCTGCGTTGTAGGACACCACGGCGTACACGCCGACGACCGCGAGGGTCAATCCGATCAGGCCCATCACAGCGGCCAGGACCGCCCCCATGCGAAACACAAAGAAGCCATTCAATCCCCCCAAGCTCTGCTTCATCGTTCGCACATCATAGATCGGCAGATCGGGAGCAAGGCCACGGATCACCTGCTGCACCGGGGCGATGAGTGACTCCGGCGTGACGGCAGAACGAATCTGCAAGGTCATTTGAGACGAGTAGTCTTGGGCGTACGGAAGGTAGAAGAAGGGGATAGGCTCCTGCAAGGCATCCAAATTGTACTTGCCATCCTGGGCCACACCGATCACTTGGGTGAATGGGCCAGAAGGTCCGAAAATGCTGAAGCGCTTCCCAATCGGGTCTTCGTTGGGCCAGAACTGTTTGGCCATCTTCTGGTTTACGATGGCCACCCCGGGCACGGTTTCGTTGTCGGTCTCGGCAAATCCACGGCCGCGCTGCAGAGGAACTCGCATCACTTCGAAGTAAGGTGGATCAACTCGGTTCAGGAAAACCCGTGGTGGCTGCTGGCCCCTCGCAAGGGGATGCCCCTCGATGTGAATTGGGCGGGGCTCCGCCGTATTTCCCATCGGCACGCTGAAAGCCAGGGCGACCGACTTCACGCCGGGGAGCGCACGAACGCGAGCTTCCAGTTCCCGATAGAAACCCCTGGTGCGGGGCTCGTCGTAGCCGATTCCATGCGGGTCAACCGTCACGTTCAAAACGTGATCGGGGTCGAAACCCAAATACATCCGCTGGACGTGCGCGAGACTCCGAACGAACAAGCCGGTGGCAACCAACAACACCAGCGATCCCGCAATCTGCGCCACCACTAGGACGCTGCGCGATCGGTGGCGGCCGGCGTGGGCGGAGTCGCTGCGTCCTCCTTCACGCAGGATCGCGTTCACATTCGTGCCAGAGGCCCGCAGAGCTGGCGACACGCCGACAATCATTCCACTAAATATCGCTATTCCCAGGGCATAAGAGAAAACCCTCCAGTCGAGCCCCCAATCCAAGCGCAGGGGGACGTTGCTGACCGCTTGTTCAAACGTCGAGCCGAGCAGGTTGTTGACCCACTGGCCCAGAATCACTCCTGCCACCCCGCCCACGAGCGCCAAGAGGATACTTTCCGTGAGCAACTGCGCCATGAGTCGTCCGCGTCCGGCGCCCAGCGCCGTACGGACGCCCATCTCACCCTGGCGTACCGTGACCCGAACCAGCAGGATGTTGGCCACGTTCATGCACGCCAGAAGCAAAACCAGAGTGGCGAGAGCCAGGAACGAACCGGCGACAAGCGGAATGATGTTGGCCAGGTCGGGCACGGGCCGGGCCCGTTTTTCGGGCATCACGCGAACCGTAACCCCTTTGTCGTCTTCGGGGTACTGCTCGGCCAGGTGGGCGGCGGCGACATCAAAGGAACTCTGCGCTTGCGCTAGGCTGACGCCGGGATTCAGTCTGCCCAACGCCTGTAATAGTCGCACGCCGCGATAGTAGCCGTACCGGTTGTTGGCCTCTTGTCCAAAGCCAAAGCCCCTGATTAACGGGAGATAGGCATCCATCTCAAAGACCGACTCCACTCCGCGAAATCCCTTTGGTCCAACACCCACGATCGTGGCGGGCTTCCCGTCCACGAGAACTTGTTTGCCGACGGCCTTGGGATCTCCCCCGAATCTTTTTTGCCAATAAGAGTATCCGAGAACGATCATGGCAGCCTCGCCCGGCTTTTCCCCTTCGCCCGGGAGGAACAACCTGCCGAGCGTGGGCTGCAAACCGAGGGCTGAGAAATAGTTCCCGGTTACGTAACTGACCGCGATTTTTTCAGCCCGGCCGTCAGCGCTGAGTCCAGCGAAGGCGAGTTCGTAAGCAAACAGATCCGAGAAGGTGCTCACTTGCTTCCGATAATCCGCCAGATCCAAGTAGGACATGTTGTAGTCCTGAAACGAGGCGCCCTTCTGCTCCGGAGCCAGAACCATGATTTGCTCGGGTGCACGCACGGGCAGCGGGCGGAGCAGCATGCCGTTCACCATGCTGAATATGGCGGTGTTGGCGCCGATTCCCAGCGCCAAGGTGATGACAACGATGGCTGTCAGTCCCGGCGACTTCGCCAGCATTCGCGCGCCGAATTTCAGGTCCTGCCAAAATGCGTTCATTGTGCGCCTCATTGTTTGGCGTCCTATGCCGCGGCGCCGGAATCGGTTTTCGTTTCGCCGACGAGCCAGCCGTCCTTGAGCTGGATGATCCGGCTGCCGTAAGCGGCGTTGCGCTCGGAATGAGTGACCTGCACGATCGTGGTGCCCGCATCGTTCAGCCGCTTGAAGAGCTGCATGATCTCCTCGCCCTGCGCGGAATGCAGATTGCCGGTGGGCTCATCGGCGAGGATGAGCTTGGGATTCATGATCACGGCGCGGGCGACGGCGACGAGCTGCTGCTGGCCGCCGGAGAGCTGGCTGGGGAAGAGGTCCTTCTTGCCGACGATTTGAAAACGGTCGAGCGTGTCGCAGACCAGGCTGGCGCGCTCCTTGCTCGGAACATTCTTGTACGAGAGCGGCAGCTCGAGGTTCTCGAAGACCGTCAGATTATCGATCAGGTGATAGCTCTGGAAGACGAAGCCGATATTCTGCTTGTGCAGCTCGTTGCGCTGCTTGACATTCAATTTGTGGACCGGCTGCTCGAGAAAAAAGAACTCGCCCTGCCATGCCCCGTCGAGCATCCCGACGATGCTCAGCAGGGTGGACTTTCCGGCGCCCGACGGGCCCATGATGGTGACAAACTCGCCCGAGGCGATGTCCAGCGTGATCCGGCGCAACACGAAGAAGCGCCCGGCGCCCGCTTCGTAGGATTTTTCGAGATTGCGCAGTTGGATGAGTGGCTGCGTTGCGTTCACGTGGTAGCTCCCGTTCAATCGGCAGCGAAGGTCGGTGCTGCGCCGCCGGTGGTTTCTTCGACGATGCGGCCGTCGAAGAGATGCACGGTGCGCTCGGCGTGGTCGGCGTAGCGCTGATCGTGAGTGACCATGCAGATGGTCGCGCCGCTGCGATGCAGCTCGCGGAGTAATTCCATCACCGCCTCGCCGTTTTTCGAGTCGAGGTTGCCGGTGGGCTCGTCGGCCAGAAGGATCGAGGGGTCGCCCACCAGGGCGCGGGCCACGGCCACGCGCTGTTGCTGACCGCCAGAGAGCTGCGCAGGATAATGCTTCATGCGATGCGCCATGCCCACGCGTTCGAGAGCGTTTTGCACGCGCTGCTTGCGCTCGGGGGCGGACATGCCACGATAGGTCAGCGGTAGCTCGGTGTTCTCATACACGGTGAGATCCCCGATGAGGTTGAACGCCTGGAAAATGAAGCCGATCTCGCGGTTACGTATGCGGCAGCGGTCGGAAATCGAGAGCTTGGCCACGGGCTCGCTCTTGATCCAATACTCGCCTTCGGTGGGCGAATCGAGCAAGCCGATCAGGGAGAGCAAGGTGGACTTGCCGCAGCCCGAAGGGCCGGCGATCGCCAGATACTCGCCGGTCTTGATCTCCAGGTGAATGCCCGAGAGCGCGTGCGTCTCCACCTCGTCCGCGTAGAAGACCTTGGTCACGCCATCGAGTTTGATCAATGTGCCGTTTTGTGCCGCCATTTCTCCTCCTTCTCACAAGACGTGTTATCGGCGCGATTTGTTTCCCGAATCATTCGTGTCGCAGCGC